>Ga0154806_158_pt1 | contig 22855 bp, 14 predicted proteins | sample Rifle2008BG16ft_FD_105814 | JGI IMG/M metagenome (GOLD analysis project Ga0154806, IMG submission 105814) | candidate division Zixibacteria bacterium RBG_16_50_21
TGCTCTTGTCACGTCAATCCTGATTCTGGCTGGATGTGCTTCAGTACAGGTCGGGTCCAAGACTGACAGACCTGCTGCCGAAATCGGAATGGCTTCCTATTACGCCCACAAGTTCCACGGTCGGCCCACTGCCAGCGGTGAAATCTACGATGAAACCCGACTGACAGCCGCCCATCCGGTGCTGCCCTTCGGCGCTCTGGTGCGGGTAACTAACTTGAATAACAACAATAGCGTGGTGCTGAAAGTAAATGACCGGGGCCCAAGCTCCAAAGGGAGAATCATCGACGTCTCCTTCACAGCCGCCAGTGAGCTGGGCTTTGTGCGTCAGGGGGTCGCCAAGGTCAAGGTCGAGGTTGTTAAATCAGACTGACCGGGTCCGGTTATCAATACAATCGTTAATCAGATAGTACTCGGGTGGGAAAATATAGGAAGGGATCGACTGGTTCGACCCCTTCCAAACTATGCCGAAGCACCTCAGGCTTTGAGGGCGACAGCTATTTCAGCTTTTCGATAATTGATGGCTGAAGCTCTTCTAAACCCTCCCTTGAGATTTCAATGGTCAACTTACCGGCTTCAAAAATCACTCTGTCCCCTAAAGACAGGTATTTCCCGGCCTCCGGTCTTAGCTGTAAGAGCTTAAAATAAGCCGGGCTGTAGGCTTTGATGGTTATTTTCTCTTTGAGAGAGTCATAATCAGACTCTTTCCAGATTCCGTTCTGCAGAAAGAAATTCTTGCCTCCCACCCAGGCTACTCTGTCTTGTGGAGTCTTGGTCGGATTCGCAGTGAATCCCTGTTGAACGGACAATAGTTCGTCAATTGTTTTGACTGTGGAGTGTTCAATATTCCCCGAGGCTATTCTGCGTCGGTTAGCGGTTTCTCCTTTCTCTATAATAGGTCTTTCTGCTTTAACCACTTGAGGCGGCAATACCACAGCCTCGCCAGCCCGCATCTTGGCCGCATCCTTTGATTCCTGCACCGCCTTTTCTCCAGTCACCGGAGCGTGAGTGCCAAATCTCACGTGGGCCTGATCATAAGCCTGCGCCACTGGCATCTGGACGTCCACATCCACCAGAAAAGAGGTGTACTTCGTCATTATCCCGAATTTTTTGGATAAATCGACCACTTCCTGCACCAGTTCCGGCGATTGACCGCTCAGGCGAATCTGGTCCAATAAGAACCCAATTCTTCTCTGAGCCCAGATTTTGGGAATTACCTTTTGCCAGGAAGAGGAAGTTGAAAATTGGACTGGATATCGGTATCTTTTCCATCTGCCATTGAGTTTTCCCGAAAGAACCGCCGTCGTTTTCGCACCTTCTCTAAACCTGCCAGTGACCACTAACTGACTGCCGGCGAACAAATCCGGCAGAGGGCTGGGGTAGACATTGAAGACCTCTGCCCTTCCGAAGTCCAGGGATAAATCAGCTAAGACCGGAGCTGAAATATTTTTGTAAAAATTAGAAACCTTGACTTCAATGTTTTCTTCCGGAGTTACATAATCGGAAAGCCCCGAATTTTCCAGAGCCAATTTGTCCAAAAAATAAGTGTTGACGTCATATCCCACCCCGAAATCGAAAATCCTAACCTTGGTACTGTTAAGAGAGCTGACTTCGGACAGAATTCTATCTACGTTCCTTTCACCGACAGTCGGAAGCCCATCGGTGAGAAAGATTAGGTAATTCAGTCCTTCTCCAAAACTCTCCAGTCCCGATTTTAAGGCTCCGGCAATATTGGTCCCCCCCTCGGCTTCTATCTGCTCTACGAATCTCCGGGCCCGCTTTAGCTCCTGCCGGGAAGCCGGTAAGGATGTCTCGCTGAACATTCTGACCTGATCGTCAAAATCGATAAGATTGAATTCATCCTGCGGATTCAAGTTCCCCAGACAGAACAAGAGGGCTTCCTTAGCCTGTTTAATTTTCTCTCCCCGCATGCTCCCGGAACTGTCCAGGATGAAGACCACATTTTTGGGGAGTACCTTAGTCGCATCAGTGGCTATCTCTGGAGAGACTAAGGCTAAAAAGAAGTTTTCCCCGGACTGTGAGTCGGTCAAAAGGTTAAAAGCTATGGGCTGGCCGGAAAAGGAATAAAAGAGTGTGAAATCACCGCCAATGGATCTAACTCTTTCCTGCCAGGTGACTCGGGCCTGGTGCTGGCTTCTTCGGTCGACCTTTATGTCCTGAGTGGGGGAGTAAATACTCTTAAGAGGAATCTTGGAGTCCAATGAAATTTGAACCGAAAGATTGCCGCCACCCGTACTCATTTTATCTTCCTGACCAAAGGAGAAGCGATATTCACATAATCCCTGACTCTGCTTGAGCACCTGGCTGTAAGTCAGTTTTATCTTGGTCTCTCCCCACGCGACCAGAGGGAAGACCCTGGCCTTTAAGAGATTATAGCCGGCATATTCTAACAAAGCCGGGTCTTTTCTTTGGCGCACAATATTCTCGTAAATACTTCTGGCTTGAGCTTCATCCAGAAGCTCGGCCGGCACTTCCTCGTTGCCTACGTAAAGGTAGAATTTGGAAATGGCCGCCTCCGGCGGAATCGGAAAAAGAAAAGTCCCTTCTAAGTTACGGTTGGCGTGGTTATAGTAAGCTAACTCGACTGTAGTAGTTGCCAATTGGTCCGAGATGTTGGTTTTAACTGAATAGTCTTGGAGTGAGACCCAGGCCGATTCCGGGTAAGGTACCGGCATCGGCTGGATAATGATTGTGGCGTGGGCCAGACTGAAGGTGACTAGTGAGAGAATGACATTCAGAGTTGTCTTTTTCATGTTTCCTCCTGGTTTCTATAAGAAATACAAACCGGAGGAAACTTTATTCCAGACTTCTCTCTAAAGCCTGGAGTCTTTCTAAGGTTTTGTTGAGGTTGATTCTGGTGGATGGATAAAGAAACTGTATCTGAATGTCCTGAATTCTTTTCAGGCCCATTTCAATATCCTTCTTGTTTCTAGTCAGTTGACACAGATTGAGATAGCTCCGGGCCAAGTCCTGATAAGCCCTTTCCTGAAGAGAATCGCTTGGACGGCTGAGTAGGAACTTTTCTAGCTCCACAATCTGTTTTTTAATCGCGGAAACCGCTGAGAGTGTATCCTTCAATACGGGAGCGGAACCTGCGCGAACGTGCAACTCCCCAGCCGTATCCGGACTCAGGCTAGCTGGTACTGCACTAAACCCAGGCTGAACCGTAAGGAACTCATCCACTTTTTTGACTGGTAGGGCCTCGATATCTTTGGTGGCTACCCTGCGTAGGTTGGCGGTCTCTCCTTTGCTTATGACCGGTTTCTTTGCAGTCACGACTTCCGTCGGAAGCCCTACCGGGGCCGCTCCATCAGATGATTTCTTGTTGACCGAAGAAGATTTGTCTTCCGGCAGCGCTGTCGGTGAAACCACCGGGGGATATGCATATTGTTCGAGTCCAGATTTAATTGACTCTTTGCTCTTGGCCTGGTCCTTTTCGGCCTGAGAGGAGACAGCAGGAATCTGGGTGGTCTCAGCTGGAGCAGCCACTTTCTGAGGCAAATTTAAATTCTGGGACGGCAAGCCTCTCTCTGGAGAAGCTGGTCTGTAATCAATGTAAAGTCTGCCAATCCAGGCGGCTATAATTATGGTTGCAACCGCACCTGCTAGTTTAAGGCGAAAAGGAGAGATTCGAAAAGTTCCTTGCAATTTTTTCCAGAAAGAATCTGAGCCAGGTTCCCGTTCTCTCAACAGAAGTTTATTTCTGACCCGAGCAGGAAAAGTTTCCCAATAAGCTTCTGAGACTTGGGGCAGTTTTTCCCGGGCTGCCACAGCTTCCAGATCCTTGAGTTCTTCCAGCTTTTCGGCACAGGACTCACAGATTTGCAAGTGCCTTTCTAATTTTTCCCTTTTCCTTTGACCCAGCCCTCCGTCCAGGTAAAGCGAAAGCAATTTAAAGTTACATTTCAATCGACTCACCTCCTTTTTACCTTGATTCTGCCTGCCAACTGTTCCCGGGCTCTGGCCAGTCTGGACAGGACGGTCCCTAAGGGGATTTTTAGGATATTGGCAATTTCAGAACAGCTCCGGTTCTCATGGATTTTCAAAATCAAAACCGCTCGGTGGTCAACCGGCAAAAGGTCGATCTCCCTTTTCAAGTTCTCTAGGCGCTCTTCTTCCTCAGAGTGCTGGGTTTGGTTCTCCAAAACCATTTGAGAATCGACTAGCCGCTGAAAGTCCTCCACCTCTTGCTCCCGGACTAAAAACTTCTGCCTCCTTATGTAGTTAATGCTCAGATTCATGCCGATGCGGTAGATCCAGGTGTAAAAAGCGTAATTCTCCTTAAAAGAACCTAGGTTCTGATAGGCCTTAATGAAAGTTTCCTGAGCGATATCGTCAGCCGCATCAAAATCCTTGGTCATTCGATAAGCCAGATAGAATATCCTCTTTTGATAACGTTTTACTATCTCCTCGAAACCGGACAAGTTACCTTGCTTAGCCTGCTGGACTAACTCTAGGTCAGAATGGCCGTCCATACTCTAAATAAAATACAAAATTAAGGGGGGTTTTATTCCATAAAATCTCCTAAGTCAGAGTCACAAACAGGCATCTGGCAGTTTGAGTCTTGGCCTAAGTGGCGATAAGTTCCTAGTGGCGTTGCGGTTATTCGGTTATTCAAATAAAAGTCAGCCCGGTAATACCTTTTAGGAGAATAGTGACCGGTGATAAGGGCAAGAATTGCCAGTAGATCTGTCTAACCCCCTTTCCTTGACCTAACGATCTGTATATCAACAGGATAAAAGATTGGCAGGATCCGGTTCAGAGGTTAATGCCGAACAAGCAGAAAAAATTGAAGCGGATTCCAAAAAAGACTGACTGATAAACTTTTGCTGCTTGACTGCGCAAGAAAGGCATCCGGAACTGGTCTTCGTCCAGGTGGGTAATCCGGGCACCCCACTGGAATTAAGTCTCCTTTGTCCTTTCCAAACTCAGTCAAATCGATTGATTGATATTTAAGCGGCGGTCTAACCTTGCCTCTGGGAGAGGGGTAATCTCATTCGGGGAAACTGCCATACCCGGGCAGATCAAATTAAATTTTTCGCTTGACAATTCGGTGGTTTTGGCGGATATTTATAGCGGTTTGCCCGACATATTCGGGATATTTGCTAGTCCTAGAGAAAAGCTGTCGATAAATATATTTGACTGGTGCCTTGGTGTTCAAGGGCGTACTGATTTTTGTCAGTCGAAGTCTGATTGCACCGGGGGATGGTAGGTTGATAGACATAGCCACATTTAAATCCTTTGAGAAAAAAGGAAAGGAGTAATACATGCAACATAAACCACAGAATTTCGCCCTGGCAGTGATTTGGCTGCTGGCGGCGGTGTTTTTTACCGTACCCACAGTCTGGGGAAAAGCCGTCAAGGACGGAAAAGCTGCGGCTCCAAGCCCGGCTCCGACCGTGCAGGTCCAATCCCTGGACAATCCGGAGTATATCAAGCAGCTAAAGAAAGCTGCCGGTATTACCTGGAGGACAGTGGACGAAAGAAAAGCCCTAATAGACCAGGCCAAGAGGGACGAGAGCTCAATTAACTCCGTATACGAGGCAGCTTCCTCACTTGCTTTTGAAAGCCCCTTCTTTGCCCCCGGGGTACTGGCCGAGACTGCGGCTGCCAACTTCGACACGGGAGGTACAAGTTATTATGATATAAACTCTAATGACAGAAACCCCAGACAGATAGCCATTGTACCCGGTTCCCGCAACGTGGCCATTGCCTGGGCCAAATGCCCGGATTCTGACTTGCAGCCCAGAAACATGTTCGGCACTCTCTGGATCGGTGCCAGCAACGCAGGAGGAGACGTACTCCCCAATATTCCCATGAGTTCCACATTAAAAGGACGGGGAGGTTTTGGCGGTGCGACTTACGTACCCCATACCGGACGGTTAGTCCTATACTCTCACCACGCTGAGGATCCTGATGGAGTGTGGTTTGCCATTGAAAAAGTGCCCGGCAACTTTGACTGGGACGACGAATTCCCGGCCCCGGATGCATCCCCAGGAGACAATCCGGGACAGTGGCCTACTGCCGCAGGCGGTATGATTATTGACGCCCAGGACTACGACAACGATGCCAATGTCACGGAAACTCTGGATGTAATTCACTTTTTCAGCAATTCTGCGAACAAGACTTATTACAGCTACTCCCGTGGAGTCGACTCTGCCGGCATGTTTATTTACCCGGGCACTCCTGAAGGGAGCGCCATCAAGGCCGATTCCGGAGCTCACATCGTGGCGTGCGTGGTGGCCTCCAAGAAATCTCCAAAAGTGGCTCTTGTCTGGACCAGCGAAAATGCCTGCAACGCAACTCCCTCAAACTGCTCTGACGTCTATTACGTTCAATCCACCAACGGAGGAGATAGCTGGATAGCCAGCGGCATCGGAACACCCATCAACATAACCAACTATACCAACGGTCCCAACGGAGATCGGGTCAGGGCGATGGGCGACCTGATGGGGGTTTACAACCAGGGTGACAGCCTGATTATCGCCTTTTTGCAATATGTGGACTACGACCCGAGCAGTGGAAGCAACAGCCTTGAAACGGACATCATGGTCTGGTCGGCCGCTAGCGGAGTGAGAAAAGCCGTAGTTGGTAATTTCAACATGCCCAGCTACATTGACTACAATACCGACATGAACGATGGGCGCAGATTCTCCTTGAACTGGCCCCATTTGGCGGTGCATGATGGGACCGCTAACGCGGGCAGGACCGGATACGTCTATTTGGTCTGGACTCAATACGGTGGCAATGACGCGGCGTCATACAACGACACGGTTGACCACGGCAATCTCAATGGTGAGATTTACGTGGCCGTTTCCTCTAACAGCGGTAAGACCTGGGGCGCTCCTCAGAACGTCACCAAATCTCACACACCCGCCTGCACTCAGGGGAACTGCTCAGACGTCACCATGTCTTCCTGTGCCGAGTTGTGCGACGACACCATCCACATTATGTACATGAGCGACCTCTACGGAGGCAGTCGGCTTACAGGCACCAATGCGTTAGCGGAAGGAACCAACAATCCCCTAATCTACATGAAGGTGCCGGCTTATGATCCGGTGACCAACATTGCCATTTCACTTAGCCCCGCCAACTTCATCCAGAACCCCACTTCTACGGTTGATCTGTTGGACACCGTTTTCGTGGAAAATATCGGCAACGCCGATCTGACGGTCGACAGCATTGAACACAACGATGCCAAAACCTGGCTGACCATCACCGACCCGGACACCGCCGGATTCACTATCTTAGAAGGCGATTCGGCCCGGGCGATAACTTTTAAGGTAAATGATACCGGCTTATCTGATGGGGTCTATTTTGATACCATCAAAGCCTACAGCAACTCCGTCTCCACTCCGGTAGCCGGTGCCGTAGTCATTCTGGCAGTTGACAACGGGGATCCCTATGTTCTGACTCAGTTTGGAATTCTGAACGAGGGGAGCGTTAAAGTCTCGGTTTCCAACGTCTCCAACCTGGTCAACCAGAACGCCACCGCAGGACTTTACCGGATTGTGGCTGGCGACACCACCAACAATCTCTTTGATGCCACTAAATTCGTGGCGGTAATCAGTTCTGCTAATGACACCGTGGTGGGACGCTATGTTTATGGAGATGTCTTCATGCTGCCACTAGCACCCCTGTACATCAAGGCAGATACTACCCTGTCAGCAGACAAGGTGCTGAGCACCCTGGGCGGAACCGTGAAGATACCCCGGCTGGATGCTACCGCCACTGTTATCCATTATGCTTACGCCAGTTGTGAGTACGCGGCTTCGGTCCCGGATCTTCTGGGAATAGCCTACCCGGGACCCTGGTTTGGACTGCGTATTATTGAAGAATGGTTCTGGCGCAAAGGTGACCCCCGCGGCCTCTACTGGGTCCAGTGTGTTGTCAGATCAACTAACCCCACTTGGTGGCCCAGCACCACGGCCTATAACCCTGCTACAACAAACGTCTACATCGGCAAGGCTATGGACTGGGACGTTCATACCACTAAATCTCTGGCCACTACCATAGACAACTTTGGCAGGCCGGTACCCGGAACGGGACTAATGTGGGTGGAAGGAGCCGAGTCAACCTCTGTCTTCCTCCCCGACAGCATGCTCTCCCCCAACGGCCACTTCGGCTACGCGGCTTTCTTGGGGACCGGCGCCAACATCGATCCCTTTGCCATGCATATTAGCTCCAGTGATTATCTTTCGGATTTTGATCCTGTTTTACTATATAAAGTTGCTGCCGATCCGGCAGTGGACACAGCCGACTATTACACCGACAGTCTGGCCGGTAAGCAGTTTAAGTACTTCACTGATGACACATCGGTGCATGACTCATTACCGACCGATTTGCGCGCGGTGATGACCGACCTGCGTTTGACGCCTTCTGACCCGGATACAGTTTACGTGGTCAACGTCTTGGGTGTAGTTGCCCCGGCTGACAGCCTTCCGGTCGCATCGATGGCTGCCGGAGTAAGTGCCAGCAAGGCCGACAACGGATGTAAGGCTTTGGCCAGGATCTACAACAAAGTCCGCAGAGAGTCAGGCCTGGATACCATACCGGACCTCTTGACTAAATTGAAGTGTTCGGCCGGCTGTGCGGCTAAACCCGGAGACGCCAATGCCAGCAATACCTACACTCTGGGTGACATCATTGCCACAGTCAACTACATCTTCAGCAAGCCGGGCTGCACGCCGGTACCTTTGTGCTGGCTGTCGGGTCTGTTGTGCCGCGGAGACTGGAACGGTTCCGGCACGGTTACCTTGGGAGACGCGATTCAGGGAGTAAACTATATCTTCACCAAGCCGGGCGGACCGTGGTTCCCGGTGGCCAGCGGATCGTGCTGTACACCCTATAACGCACCGTAGCTATCGCTAGCCGAAGCCTGTCTTTAGGCTAAAAGGAAGGCGGGAGAGAGTCTTTGCTCTCTCCCGCTTGTTTTTGGCCGGGATTTATTTCAGGATCGTCGGCTTTAAGCTACTTGCAGAAACCCATCCAGCGGTCTACTAGCTTTAAATCTTCTTCCGCCCCCTGCAAAACGGAATTCAATTGCTGGTCCGAACCGGCCTGAGCCGTATCCATCTGAAGCTGGCGTATCCGCCCTATAAAGTCCTCCAGGGCCTTTTTTACTTGAATTAATCCGCTCTCCTTTAACTGTGTTCTCCACTGCAGCTTGCCGCACTCCCAGGGGAATGGCCATTCCATCATCTCTGCTCCTTCTAAGTGTTCCAAAATGATTGGAAGTCTCCCCGAATGTCAACTGGTTTCTCAAAGCCGAGCCAGACCTGCCTCCCCTCAAAATTGAGTTGCCAAGCGGCCTTAGCCAGCTTATTTTCATTTTCAATGGAGGAGATTAAGAGATGATCTTTCAGCAATTTCGCCATGAGGCCGGCTCCTGTCTATCTTATCTGTTTGGCTGTACCAGAACCGGGGTCTGTGCGGTAGTGGATTCCCAGCTGAAGGTTGAGCCATACTTGAAGCTGGCAGAAAAGCAGAAGATGAAGATCACCCACATATTTGAAACCCACTCCCAGGCCGACCACCTTTCCGGGGCTAGAAAACTGTCGGAAATAAGCGGGGCGCCGGTTTATTTTCACGAATCAGTCAGGGCGGGCATGCCGGTGGTGAAAGTCAAAGATGGCCAACAGGTCCGGCTAGGAAACGTCGTTATAAAGGTTCTGCATACCCCGGGGCATACCCCGGACAGCCTCTGCTTTCTGGTGAGCGACACCACCAGAAGCGACGACCCCTGGCTGGTTTTGACCGGCGATACTCTTTTTGTAGGAGACACCGGGCGCCCGGATTTAGAAGGGGACGCCGGGCAGCTCTACGACAGTATCTGGGGGAAACTTTTGACCTTGGATGACATCGTGGAAGTTTATCCCACCCACTATTCCGGCTCGGTCTGCGGTAGGAGCATGAGTCCCAAGCCGATTTCGACTATCGGATTCGAAAAGCGATTTAATCCCTCTTTACAGGTAAGCTCAAAGCAGGAATTCATAGAATTTGTCACCGCTAATCTCCCCTTGCAACCCCCCCGCTTTAAAAAGGTGAGAGAATTTAACTTAGGCTTTTTAAAGGAACCGCCTATTGAGAAGACTTACGATGTGCAAGATTTGCAGATCACGGTGGAAGAACTTAAACAGCGGATCGATTCCGGAAAAGCTCCCTTCCTTTTGGACGTCAGGGAGAGCTTTGAACGTGAATATGCAGATATCGGCGGGAGACTGATTCCCTTAGGGCAGATTCCTAAGAGATTGACCGAGCTTGACCCCAAGCAGGAGATCGTGGTCTACTGCCACCACGGCAACCGCAGCCAGAGAGTTGTGGAATTTCTGTACGAGAATGGTTTCACAAACGTGAAAAACTTAACCGGAGGGATAGAGGAGTGGACCAACAAAATTGACCCAACCGTACCACGGTACTAACCTGGTATTCTCGACTCCCCGAGAGAAGGCGCACTGACTCCGGCAACGCCTGGGATAAACTTTTTAGGACTACTTTTTAGCTGCTGGTACTTGATTCTATATTTCTCGTACGGCATGGTGTGCCGACTGGCCAGGTCTATTTTCTTTCCTTGGATAAATTCCTGGTCCACCTGCGTATAGGTTTCCGGAAGATCTCCGGTGGCGCCGGCCACAAGAGTTGAGGTTGATATGAACAAAATGAAAGACAGGGCAGGTTTGAACCAGAGACTCATGGAATGACTCCTTTAATTGTAAACATGTCAGTCTGCGCGAAAAGCCCGGGTCTTACCTACGGGCAGGCGCTGAATTAATAAACGCGGAATATAGATTTAAGTTTCGCCTCGTCAATATTTTTTCTGCTCCGGGATAGCCACTGCTAATCTCTCATTGCCTGCCCGTCTGATATTTGATATAATGCCTGCGAAATCCTTATGAAGCTTCATAATAAAATCTTCTTGGGGCTGTTAATGGGAGCGGTTCTGGGAATAACCTCTCATCTTCTCTTTTACCCTGACCCCCGCTTGGAATGGGTCGTCTCCTACTTAGCCTATCCGATTGGACAGATTTTCTTTCGGCTTATCTTCATGGTAGTTTTGCCGTTAATTTTTTCCGCTCTGGTTTTGGGGGTCTCCGAACTGGGAGACTTACGTCACCTCGGCCGGGTCGGTGTCAGAACTCTGGTTTACACTGCCGTGGTTAGTACTATCTCCGTCCTGATCGGTGTAGGCCTGGTCAATGCCATCAAGCCCGGCTCGGCCATGAGTCCTGAAAGCAAACAGAGGCTGATTGCCAGTGTCTCGGGTTCCGGAATCGAAAGAGAAAAAGCCCAGATTCTGGAAAAGGCCGAAGAAGCTCAGTCGGTGCCTGAGACGATTGTAAATCTATTTCCCAGAAATCCCTTAGGAGCAGCGGTAAATGCCTTCAATGGTGAGATTTTAGCCTTTATGGTCTTTGCGATCCTGTTCGGGATTGCCCTGGCTCTGACTAAATCCGAGAGGACCAAGACCGTGACCGGATTTTTGGAGGGACTCTACGACGTGGTGATGAAATTGATTGATATTGCCATGAAATTGGCCCCTTACGGAGTCGCCGCCTTAATTTTTTCTGCCACAGCGCGGTTTGGATTGGAAATTATCAAATCCCTCTCTCTTTATGTTCTGGTCGTAGTCGGAGGGTTGGCCATTCATCAATTCCTGGTTTATTCCATCTTGGTCAAGAGTCTGGCTAAGCTTTCTCCACGACTCTTTTTCTCTCGAATTAGTGAAGTGATGATCACCGCCTTTTCGACTAGTTCTTCCAATGCAACTTTACCCACTACCATGAGAGTGTCCGAGCAGCAGCTGGGAATTCCCCGCCGGATTGGGGGATTCGTTTTGACTTTGGGCTCGTCTTTAAACCAAAACGGTACAGCTCTTTATGAAGGAGTCACGGTCTTGTTTATCGCCCAGCTTTTCGGCGCAGATTTAAGTCTAGGGACTCAAGTTACGGTAGTGCTGATGTCAATTCTGGCCGGGATAGGCACGGCTGGAGTCCCCGGGGCTTCTCTGCCTTTGATTGTGATTGTGCTGGAAACCATCGGAGTTCCGGGGGAAGGTATCGCCGTCATTTTGGGTGTAGACCGGATTCTGGATATGTGCCGCACGGTGGTGAACGTAACCGGGGACATGACCGCCGCCGCCTACATAGCCAGGACAGAGAAGTGTCTTAATCCCCCTAAACAGATCAAAGAGTGAAGACGCCTGTTCAGCTCTTGGATTTCGTCTGGGTAATACAGACCCCAACCACCATTATTCCCGCAAAGACTCCCATCCCCGGGGTAAAACTCTCATTTAAGGCCAGAAAACTTATCAGAGAGGCCACGATCGCCTCAATAAACAGGAAAATGCTGGTGTTGAAAGCACTTAGCCTCTTTAGGCCCGAATTCCACCAGAAGTAAGCCAGGCCGGAGGGGATGATTCCGATTAGAACCAGAATCAGCCATTCTTGAGGAGTCAAACTTCTGGCTTGAATGATGATTTCCTTTCCTCCCAAGGGCAAAAAGACCAGAAAACCTACACCCATTTGGAGAGTGGCGACTGACAGGGCATGGTGGGTGACCAGAAGCGGCTTGTTCAAAACGGTGTAAATCGACCAGGTGACCACGCTAATCAAAGCCAGCACATCTCCGTGATTATTGAACCAGGAGAGACGGCTTAAATCCCCTTTGCTGACGAACAACACCAGCCCCAGCATTGCCACCGACAACCCCGTGAATTGGCGCTTGCTAATCCTCTCTCTCAAGAACAGCCAGGCGAAAATTCCGGTAACCGGAGGGGTCAAGGTGATTATCCAGCCGGTGTTGGTGGCGGTGGTGTGAATCAGGCCGTTGACCTGAATCAACTGGTGCAGGATTATTCCGACTGCCAGAGCGGAAAAGAGTCTGAGCAGATCCCTCCGGCTGAATCCAAACAGGTCTTTCTCTCTCAGACTCAGGAGTAAGAGGATTGCCGTCCCGAATCCGAAGCGAAAGACTAAAAAGACCACCGGAGACAGCTTCAAGAGTAGCATCTTGGCGAAAGGAAAGTAAGTGCCCCAGGAAACAATGGCCGCCAGAGCGTAAAGAATCCCCTGCAGGGACTCTCTGTTTTTCTCTGGCATGTCAGAATTTACCCCCACAGCTACTGCTGTCAACCTACTCTAAGAAGTTGGCCGTAGCAAAAAAGGGCTGGAGGCAATCTCCAGCCCTCTTGGCTTTCTTTGTGCTCTGATTACCTTAACAGCACCATCTTTCTGGTCTGGTTGACAATTCCTGCTCGCAGCCGGTAGAAGTAAATACCAGAGGCCACCTGGTTGCCTCTTGCGTCAGTTCCATCCCAGACAATGGAATGATGGCCGCTGCCAGCCGTTAGATTGTATTCTCTGACCAGTCTACCAGTAACGTTGTAGATGCCGAGTTTAACTTCACTCTGCTGGTCCAAGTTGAAGTAGATGCTGGTACTGGCATTGAAGGGATTGGGCATGTTTCCGGTCAGGCTGGGACTGCCAGTCCCTCCCTGATCGTGGGGGACTTCGAAGGTGGCGCAAGCGATGGTGAAATTGCCGGCATTGTCGGTCGCCTTATAGCAGATGGTGTAAGTCCTGCCATCACCGTTACCGGCTCTCTCACAACGCAAACTCAAACCTAAATCGTAAGATCCGATGGAAGCGTCCTGAATGTCATTGAACGTGTTTCCATCTCCGTTACCGTTGGCGTCATCCGGCTCGTCGCTGGTAACCGAGTAGAGTACCACCTGGGGATTCGGGTCTCGATCGTCATTCACCAGAAGGCTGGCATTCACCGGCACCATCTTGTGGTTGGGAGGCCAACAGGAAGTCTGGTCTAAGGTGACCAACAAGCTGGGAGGCTGATCCTCACCCCCAGTTTGGGTTACTGTAATCTGGACTAATTCACTGTCTGCCAAGCTGCCATCCGATGCAATAAATAAAACCGGATATACTCCGGCCTGAGTCGTTTCCGGAGCAAAGAAGAAATTGCCGGCACCATTGCCCAGGTCTATGAAGCTGCCGTTAGTCGGCACTCCGCCGGCTGAAAGACTGGGGGCAGTCCCGTCCGGATCGGCGGCTGAGACAATAAACGCCAAAGTATCTCCTTCCGCCACGTTCTTAGCACCTATGGCAGCCAGAACCGGCGGACGATTCACATTATTAACCGTTATCTGGACAATTTCAGTGTCAGCCAAATTCCCATCGCTGGCAATGAACGTCACCGGATAGACCCCGGCCTGAGTAAAGTCAGGGCTGAAGACAAAACCGCCACTTCCATTCCCTGAGTCGACAAAATTAGCATTGGAGGGTGTACCAACTGCTGTCAAAGATGGCAAAGTTCCATCCGGATCAGTGGCGCTCACCTTGAATGCTAACGTCTGTCCCTCTCCTACTGATTTTGGACCAATCGGTCCTAAAACCGGTGGTTGGTTAGCAGCCTCGGTCACCGTTATGGTGACAACTTCTGTATCGGCTAACTCGCCGTCACTTGCTATGAAGGTAACCGGATAAGTACCAGCCTGAGTGTTGTCCGGAGTAAAAACAAAACCACCGGCCCCGTTTCCTGAATCAGCAAAAGTGGCATTGTCCGGCAACCCTTCAACGTTCAGTTCGGGTACGTTGCCGTCCGGGTCCGAGGCAAAGATCCTGAACATGAGCGTATTCTCTTCCTGAACAGTTTTGGGTCCGATCGGATCTAACACTGGATAACGATTTACATTGTTAACTGTAATCTCGACCACTTCAGTATCTCCCAGATTTCCGTCGCTGGCAATAAAAATGACCGGGTAGACTCCCACTTGGGTAAAGTCCGGGCTGAAAACAAAGCCTCCGCTACCGTCTCCGCTGTCTACAAAATTGGCATTGGGTGGCGTGCCGACTGCGGTCAGGGTTGGCGTACTCCCATCCGGGTCAGTTGCGCTGACTTTGAAGCTCAGAGTTTGACCTTCATCCACAGACTTCGGGCCAATTGGAGCTAACACAGGCGGATTATTCTCCTGTTCTGTCACCGTAATAGTGACGACTTCCGAATCAACCAGAACTGTATCCAGGAAACTGTCGAAGGCGTAAAACGTCACCGGATAGACTCCCGCTTGGGTGTTGTCCGGGTTGAAGACAAACCCTCCTGCCCCGTTGCCGGAATCCACAAAGACGGCATTGGCAGGTAAAGTGCCCGAATTCAAGACCGGGAAAGTTCCGTCCGGGTCAGAAGCAAAAACTCTAAACATTAAGGTATTCTCTTCCTGTACCGACTTCGGCCCAATCGGGTCTAAGACCGGAGCGCGGTTGACGTTGTTTACCGTGATCTCCACTATCTCAGTGTCAGCCAGGATTCCATCGCTGGCAATAAACGTCACCGGGTAGACCCCGGCCTGGTTAAAGTCAGGATTGAAGACAAACCCGCCGGTTCCGTCTCCCGAATCCGCAAAACTGGAATTCGGCGGAGCACCCATGGCAGTCAGAGATGGAGTAGTACCATCCGCGTCGGTCGCCGTTACTTCTATGGATAAACTCTGCCCTTCGTTAACTGATTTGGATCCTATTGCTGCCAGCTCCGGTGGGCGATTCACGTTGTTAACCGTTACCTGTACTTGTTCTGAGTCGGCCAAACTTCCATCGCTGGCGATGAAGATGAAATTATACACCCCGGCCTGGCTGAAATCCGGACTGAAAGTAAAGGAGCCGGCACCATTGCCTGAGTCGACAAAAACCGGCTCAGCCAAAATACCGGCGGCCAAGGACAGTTGAGAGACCATCATCAAAGAGGGAGTGCTTCCGTCAGGGTCAGTGGCCGAAACCCTGAAAGATAAAGTCTTCCCCTCATCCACCGACTTGGGCCCAATCGGAGTTAACACCGGGGGTTGATTGGCGGTCTCGGTTACAGTAATAGTAACTGTTTCAGAATCGGTCAGGGCTCCGTCGCTGGCAATAAATGTCACCGGATAGACCCCGGCCTGAGTGTTATCAGGATTAAATACAAATCCGCCTGCCCCGTTGCCCGAATCGGCAAAGGTAGCATTGGCCGGCGGGTTGACCACATTTAGACTGGGAATAGCCCCGTCCGGATCAGAAGCAAAAGCCCGGATTGAAAGCGTATTTCCCTCTTGAACCGTCTTGGGGCCAATCGGATCCAATACCGGAGGTCGGTTAATGTTACTGACTGTAATGGCAACAACTTCAGTATCTGACAAACTACCGTCACTGGCGATAAAGGTGACGTTGTAAACATCGGCCTGAGTGAAATCAGGATTGAAAACAAATCCTCCGGTTCCATCCCCGGAATCGAAGAAATTGGAGTTGGTTGGCGTGCCTACGGCAGTCAATGCAGGCGTACCACCATCAGGATCAGTGGCAGTAATTTCAAAAGCTAAACTCTGCCCTTCATCAACTGATTTTGCTCCGATGGCTGCAATAACTGGAGCCCTGTTAACATTATTCACTGTTATCTGCACCATCTCCGTGTCTGCTAAACTGCCATCGCTGGCTATGAAATTTACCGGGTAGGCCCCAGCCTGATTAAAGTCCGGAGTGAAGACAAATCCACCCTTACCACCGCCGGAGTCTACAAAAACGGCGTTGGCCGGAGGATTCGGCACGGTAAGAGTGACTGGTGTTCCATCTGGGTCGGCGGCGGTGACTTGGAATGAGAGGGTCTGTCCTTCATTAACTGCTTTAGCTCCAATGGCTGCCAGCACTGGTGGGCGATTGACGTTATTAACCGTGATTTGAATCAATTCTGAATCCGCCTTATTGCCATCGCTGGCAATGAAGGTTGGAGTAAATACCCCTGCCTCATTGAAATTCGGCGTCCAGACCAGAGAGCCAGCCCCATTACCAGAGTCCACAAAGACTGCGTTAGTAGGCTTGTTGACAACAGCTAAGATCGGAAAACTCCCGTCCGGGTCCGTGGCGCTGATTCTGAAAGAGAGTAACTGACCCTCTTCAACCGACTTGTTGCCAATTGTCGCCAAAACCGGGGGACGATTTACGTTGTTGACTGTAATCTGCACTATTTCACTATCAGAAACCAGTCCATCGCTGGCTTTGATGGTCACATTGTACACATTGGCTTGATTAAAGGTGGGGGTCCAGACAAAAGAACCGGCTCCGTTGCCGGAGTCGACGAAGACTGCACCTGTCGGCTTATTGATTATGCTCAATGTGATGGGATTGGCATCAGGATCAGTGGCGGAGATTTTGAAACTTAATAGGTCTCCTTCATTGACCGACTTATTTCCTATCGGGGCCAGAACCGGTGGCTGATTAGCCGGACAGGTCGGGCAGGCTACCGGATAGCTTCCTTGCTTCCACATTGGCCGATATTCTTGAGCAAAGCCGGTTACGAAAACAAACTCCGGATTAAAGGGATAGTAAAGAGTATCAATCGTAATAGTCGTGGGTCCGGTCACTCTCAATTTCACGTTGGCCAAAAGGTGGGTACCGGCGGTGAATCCGCCGCTAAAGGTAATAGCGCCCATATTGAAATGGTTTGAATCCACGTTTATTGATTTGAGCGGCCAGGCGTTTGCCGCCGTTCCTCCAAAGGTAAACGCCACCGTGGTATCATTAAGGTAAACCTGGGCCGAAGGACTGGAGCTGTTGACGACCAAAGGGAGGGCGTAAGAAGCAATGTCATTGCCTGCCCCGGTGTTATCAGTCTTACCCCAGACTTTGATGACTATATCTCCTCCCCCGTTGGGAATCACCAGGGGTGCATCAACGGTGGTAAAAACCGTATCCGGCTGGCCGGGATCAACCCCCAGGGGACCTTGTTTGAAATACCGAGAGAGATTGTATCCGCCCTCAGCGGCCTGCAGACTTTGACCCAGGGCGGCCAAGTACAAAAAGACTGTGGCGATTGTTAAGGTAAACTTTCCTCTCATGACATCCTCCTTCTAAGCTGCGACAGCTATATGACTAAACGGGAGTTCTTACGCTTTCAGTTCCTGCCGGAAAACAATTGTCGGTTTCGAGAAACACCTGGCTGGAGACTTCTGGGTGGTACAAGTCTTTGGTTTCTTACCATTATCGGTACCGTCACTGTCAAACTTGATCACTGGCTGCGGCAAGACAGCAGTATTACTGGCTGCGCGCATCATACGCACAGTAATTTTTTGAACCGCTGCTTGTTTTACGTCCCTGTCAGCCTACCAACTGGAGCGCTATGCAGTTCGCGCTGGAACTCCCTTTCCCCACACCACATTTCAAAGAGTCAGACTCCTGGAAACCAAATAAAATCAACACTCCCAAGCCAATTTTGTCAATCAATATTTTGTGCTCCAAGTGTAGATTCTGCTGCTTTGGCACTAACCGCACAGAACTGCCCCTCCATTGACGTTTAGAACCTCCCCGGTTATGAAAGTCGCCAGATCTGACGCTAGGAAGAGGATGCTTCCGGCTATCTCTTCCGGAGTAGCGGCCCGGCCCAGGGGAATCAGCCTCAAAATTTGATCTCGCTCAGGTCCGATTAGAGACTCCTGGCTCATGTCAGTCTCCACCCAGCCTGGAGCCACACAGTTAACCCGGATGTTGAAGGACGCCAGTTCCGACGCCAGGGATTTAGTCAGGCTTATAATCGCCCCCTTAGTCGCCGCATAATGCGAGTGGAATGCTTCCCCCCTCTGTCCGGCAGTTGAGGAAATTGCGATGATATTTCCTTCCTTTCTCTTTTTCATGTGAGGCACTACGACGGATATAGGATAAAAAGCCCCGTACAAATTTGTTTCCACCGTCTCCTGCAACTGCTCTTCGGTCATTTCATCCACCGGTGCGTATTTCCAGATTCCGGCATTGGCCACCAGAATGTCGATCTTTTGGAATCGTGCCAGAGTGTACTCTACCATCTGCTCGACTTGTTTTTTTTGAGAGACGTCTGCCTTGAACAGATCCGCTTCTATCCCCTGTAGTTTTGCCTCTGAAACCGTTTCTTGGGCAGCCTTTTGATTGTGGTTGTAGTTCGCCAGGACGTTACAACCTGCCTGGGCAAGCATAATCGCCGTAGCCCTCCCAATCCCTCTCGATGCTCCGGTAATTAAAGCAACTTTTCCTTTTAGACTGATCATAATTCTCCTTTCCCAAAGATTTTCAGCAGCTTTAGCGCATTGCAAAAATAATATAAGATATGAATATGAATCTATCAGTAAAGATTATTGGGCTGACTGGTGTGAGAATCAGAAAATACTAGATACTATCCTAGCTGAAATTCTGCCTCTTTTCGCCTCTCCATCATCTGAGCATAATCCTGAATCGCCTTCAACTGCCCTTCGGCATGAATTCCGGCCTCTTCCAAGACTTTGCTGGCCGACCCGCTCCCCAGGTAACGTCCGCTGCGGAAGGAGTGCAGGGTTCTTCGGATACCTTCATTGGAACGCACCCACTGGTACATGGTCGGCAGAGTGAAATCGGTTATTCCCATGGCTTCCAAGGCCAACTTCTCCGGAAAAATCTGTTCCTGCTCTTCGAGAGGTAACAGCTTGAAAAGCTCGGCGCTGGAAACGTAGTAGACATTCAGATTCAGCCCCTGGTCGATAATTTGAGGCAACACTTCATTGACAAAAATGGTGGCCACTCCGTTCCCTTGGAGAACAACAGTACCATGATACTTGGAGGCGTGCGGCTCGGCTTTGTGCAGAGGGTATACTCCCTTTATTGTCGTCCAGGCCGGCGGAAGTCCCAGCTTCTCTCTATCCGGGATGACGTCCGGCGGGCGGGTGACAAAGGGAGCCAAAATAGCCGGTCTTGCTTTTAGACCAGCCATCAACAGAGGCCAGATTTCCTGAGAATCCCAGGGAGTCAAAGTTATCAGCACCTTTCCGGGGAAACATTCCTGCAAGAGCTGCAAAGCCTGCGGGTCGGCATGAGTCGGCCCGTCTTCTCCGGTCTTTACTCCGGCGTGGGCATTGACCATAATCCAAGTCTGATAAGGCTGGCCGGTCACCGATTCTTTAGTCTGCTGTCCGATTCCGTGCAATCTGGCAGCCACATGCTCCAGGGCAGCTATGAAGGCGCCATAAGAAGAAGTAATTCCAATATGATTTCCATAACTGGACAGGCCCGCCATAAAGGCGCCCATGGCATCTTCACAGATACCCCCTATCGGAATCAGCCGCGACCTGGGATTGGAGACTGCATTGTAGAATCCCTCCCCAAATCCTTTGGCGACGTCACTGATGCTGGTCGAGCCGGCCAGATCCGCGGCCGAGGCAAAGAAAGCCCCACCCGTCCTTTTGTTCAAAAAGTTCAGGCACTGTCCCAAAACCGCCCGGGTGGTGACCGACTCACCTGGCTTTAAAGCAAGTTCAAATGGGACCACCTCTGGTTTCAGCTCAGTTGCATTATAAAGACTGACCAATCTGGGAGCACTGTCTCTCACCCTGCGCCTTTTTGAGTCCAATCTGCTTTTTGACTCGGCGATTTTGATTCCGGCGTAGGTACTCAACTCCGAATTTCTCTCCAAAACCTCCCTTATCTTAATCAAAGTATCAAAGAAAATCTGCTCAATATTCTCCAGGCTCTTGTCCCCGGCAAAGTGCGGAAGAGTCATCTTAAAAGTGGTCTCAAATTCGCTCAAGGATTTATAATATTCTTCCGAGCAGAACTTGTGCCCCGCACCGTGGGAGACTTTTCCCTCCATTCCATATCTCCAGCCCTTGATGGTCCTATACACAATCGCAGTTGGCTGGTGATTCTCCAGAGACAGCGCTAATTGTTGGGCGGCCAGAATCCGACCGAAGTCCAGACCGTTCGGGACTAGAATCACATTCCAATCGTGCAGATAGGCCAGCTCCACCGGATTCCACTGCACATATTCACCCCGACCTTTTTCATCTGCACAGACATGATCGGAGTCAATCGAAGCCTGGTTCCAGTCCACATGCAGAACGGCGTTATAAATTTGTGCTGTAGCCGCACCGGCAAGTGCTTCCTGCACCCGGCCAGGAGTCATCCCCCCTTCACCCTCTATCATGTGGACCCAGGGAATATCCCCCTGAAATGTATCCAGCGCACCGAGAGCAAGCCCCAGTGAGGCCGGCACTCCTACTCCGCTTGCTCCGGTGGCTATTTTGACAAATGGGGTAGCACAAGTGGGGTGTCCATCCAGTGCTTTGCACCGAAACTTCTTAAAAAGTGGAGTCTCATTAGTGGGATTGCGTCTGAACCCGAGCAGGTCTTCTAACTTCAGTTGGCGGGATTCCGGAGCTAGTAATTCTGGCTTACTCTGTTTCACCAATTCATTTCTCAGGGCCCACAGGGCATACAATCCCATGGCCTTGTGCCCGGCCGCATAGGAAATGATGTCCGCATCTTGTCTGTCGGGTTCAGAAAAGTCATAATCTAGGCCGTGAAAAAGAAGCCCTTGCACGATCCTTCCCGAGGAAATACTTCCCCCGGGGTGCCCCGATGTGGGGACAAAGTTATACAGAATGCTGCACAGAGCCCGGTAGACTAAATCTATCTTTTCCAAGATCTCAATCTCTCTCTGGTCGAGTTTGCGGTTATGAGTCTTCGCCAATTTGGTTATGTCGCAAAAGACCCCTCTTCTTGGGTGAAACTTGGGGGTTTTGGGAGTAGTAACTTTTTCTTTTCTCTTCCTGGTTTTCATTTTATCCTCAGGCTTAGGGTATATTTCCCCTATTACATCAATTCACTTTGCAACCCCCGTGCCTGATTCCCCTATTTGGGGCAATGCCCAACTATCTGAGAGGCAAGAGATTACATATTACCTGGAGAGGTTGCTGAACTGGTAAGAGAGGCTGGACAGACATATTGTCATTGCCGATTCTGAAGCTATCTCTAATTGGGAAACGAGTTCAATCCGGAATTAGAGTTGTTCCCGTTGCTTTCTTAGGAGAATTCTCAATTTCCGGGGCGGGGCAAAAAGGTAGGCTAAGATGCTAAACCCTCCCAAAAGCAAAGTGGCGGCCTGAAGTAAAGCTGGGTCAATTTCAGGGTAGACAAGTTTCTCCACATAGTGAATGACAAATGAGCCGGTATAGGCGGCTGTCGGGTCTGCTTTAGTTCTCAATTGGTTTTCCCATTCAGTGAGAGGACATAGTTTGCCTTGAATTGAGAGTGCGGCAACATATATGATGCCGGCTAAGTGAAAGGTTCGAAACCAGAGCCAGTCCAAAACCGATTTCTTGAAAAAGATCCCCCACAGTGCTAGAACAAATCCGGCAAGCATAAACAGTATCCAGATTAAGTGCAGCGCCACTAAAGCATCGGCCAGAAGCCTGTAACCCAAGTGTCCTTCCTCAAATTAGATATGAACAACATAGAGGACAGTGCAAAAGCTGGAAAGCCCAGTTTTGCGACTGGGCTTCTGGTTATTTTGCAATTGTGTCAATCTGTGATTATCTCTTCTCCGGATAAGGCGGCCTGGGGGGCAGCTTCTTGGGCTCATCTTTTATCTTCTGCAGCAACACTTCAACACCCTTTTCCAGTTGAGGATCTTTTCCCTGCATCACTAATTTAGGCAGATTATCCACCTCGATGTCCGGCTCGGTACCCCTATTCTCGATTATCCACTTACTCTCCAAGCTGAAGGCGGCAAACTCAGGGACGGTAACGTATCCCCCGTCGATTAAAGGACGAAATCCCCGGATACCGACCACTCCTCCCCAGGTCCTTTTGCCAATCAATGGTCCCAGTTTGTATTCTCTGAAGAAATAGGGGAAATAGTCTCCGTCTGAGGCAGAATATTCGTTCAACAGGCAGACCATGTGCCCGTAAAAGGCGGCCCCGGGATAAGGGTAGTCCTGAGCATTGCGGGAAGAGCCCATTCCTACGATTAACCGGCGCAACCTCTCCAGAATCATCTCCGAGACAAACCCACCTCCGTTGTAGCGCACGTC
>Ga0154806_102_pt1 | contig 22772 bp, 20 predicted proteins | sample Rifle2008BG16ft_FD_105814 | JGI IMG/M metagenome (GOLD analysis project Ga0154806, IMG submission 105814) | candidate division Zixibacteria bacterium RBG_16_50_21
TTGGATATGAGAGAAAACCAAAGAGAGATTTCCAGTTTTGGTATGACCTCAGGCTCACGAATCTTCCGGATAGCTCTAAGAGCATGACCGTTTGGCTGCCCATTCCACCGTCCAACCACCACCAAACAATCTCCAATTTGAAGGTAAAATCTGGCTATTCATATTCTATATACCAAGAGCCGGAATACGAAAATTCAATATTGAAAATTAAGCTGAGCTCCCCACTACCGGACAGCTTGGTCGTAAGCGTGAACTTTACCGTGGCGCGCAGTGCCATTGCGACCTTTGAGGATAATAAAAAACCATCTGTTTCGGTATCCGATGTACATCTGAAGCGGTTTCTATCTCCCGATCGCTTGGTCCCTATCGACGGAATAATTGAGGAAGAGACCTATAGAGTAATCAAAAGAAAGATGTCCGAATTGGACAAGGCTAAAGCAATCTATAACTACGTTTCCAGTACTTTAGATTACGATAAAAGCGGCATCGGTTGGGGGCGAGGTGACGCAGTTTACGCTTGCAATGCCCGGACTGGGAATTGCACCGATTTCCACTCTCTCTTCATCGGCATGGCCAGGGCCGGCGGAATACCGGCTCGATTTGTCATGGGTTTTCCCCTGCCTCAAGATAAAACCGAAGGAGAGATCGCCGGCTATCACTGCTGGGCCGAATTCTACTTGCGGGGAGTGGGCTGGATACCGGTTGATGCCTCGGAAGCCAGTAAGCACCCCGACCGACATGAGTTTTACTTCGGAAATTTGGATCCCGATCGGGTGGAATTCTCAATCGGCAGGGACATCTCGATTGAACCGAAAGAAGACCTGGAGCCCCTGAATTTTTTTGTTTATCCCCTGGTAGTTCTGGATGGACGAGTCCTGGAGAAGGTGGATGCCCATTTTCGATTCGCCGAGTCGAAGGAGAATGGGACTCCGTAATCCCATAAGAAGGTAGAATATAGAGAGTAAGATATTTTTGACTGAAAGTTGGGCTAGGCGTGTTCTGGGCGGTTGACCGCACTCATTTCTTTGCCAGCAGTTCTTCCATCTCCGCCAAATCACTAGTCGGAAGCTGGCACACGAAGTTTTCACAGACATAGGCAGTGGCCGCCCCATCTTTGGCGACCAGCCCCCCTAGATAAGGAACCATCTTTCTCAACTCTGTTCCATTGTGGTCGGAGGAATATTTCAAGACGACCTTTCGAGGTACAAATAGCTCTCCGACCTTCTCTATCATCCGTTGGGTGTCGTGGTGATTTGGTCCGCCGACTATGACAACTTCCTTGGTCGGACCTAAGTAAAAGTCTGCAGCTATTAACATCTGAGAGTAAGAAGAAGGGCTTCTCTTGACACTCCCCATGAAGCTTTCCAAAGATTGCTCGGCCAGCTTAGAATATTCTTGATTCATAGTTAATCGAGAGAGTCTGAGTAAGTCGTACAATGCCACAGAATTGCCGGACGGAATGGCGCCGTCATAGATTTCCTTGGTGCGGACAATCAGCTTTTCTCCGTCTGCCCCGGTGAAAAAGAAACCCTTGTTTTTTTCATCCCAAAAGAGCCTTATCATCTCATCGGTCAGCCGCAGAGCCTCTTTTAACCAGCGAGCATCAAAAGAAGCCTGATAAAGCTCGATTAGGCCGTGGATGTAAAAGGCGTAATCATCCAGATAACCCGAGACCGGGGCGGCTCCCTGGCGGTAGTGCTTTAAGAGCCGACCCCTTTTCTGTAAATTCTCAAGAATAAAATCAGCCGCATTTTCAGCTGCCAGCAGATATTTCTGCTCCCCCAAGACCTGGTACCCATAGGCTAAAGAGGCAATCATTAGTCCATTCCAGTCGGTCAAAATTTTGTCGTCCCGGTGAGGGCGAATGCGCTTCTCTCTGGCCTTGAAAAGCGTGGCTTTTGAATCGGTGAGAAAGTCTTGCAGTTCAGACTGATGCAGATTGTGGATTTTGGCTAAAAGGTCCACAGGTTTTTGTAAATGGAGGATATTTTCTCCCTCAAAATTACCGGTTTCGGTGACATCATAAATCTGGCAGAATAATTCACCGTCTTTTTCTCCCAGAATTTCTTTAATTTCCTGGGGCTTCCAGACGTAGAATTTGCCCTCTTTTCCTTCGCTGTCAGCGTCCTCGGCGGAATAAAAGCCACCCTGAGGGTGGGTTATATCCCGCAAGACATAATCAAAAATCTCTCGGGCAACTTGAGCATAAAAGAGATTCTTAGTGGCCTGATAAGCCTCCAAATAAGTTCGGGACAAAATGGCCTGGTCGTAGAGCATCTTCTCGAAGTGAGGGGCTAGCCAGTACTGGTCGGTAGAATAGCGGTGAAAACCTCCCCCCAAATGGTCGTAGATACCACCCTGGGCCATTTTCTGAAGAGTTTTCTCTGTCATCTCCAGGGCATGGCTATCGTCATAACGATACCAGTAAGTTAGAAGGAAAGAGAGATTGTGGCTCATGGGGAATTTGGGTGCCTGGCCGAAGCCGCCGTAGGTGGAGTCATAGGAGTCGGCCATGTTTTGAATGGCAGCTTTCAGTAAGGTTTCACTTACCTCGCCCGAGCTAGTGCCGGATGCCTGTCGGTCCAAGAAATTCTGGATTTCCTGGGTAGTGCGGATTATCTCCTCGGTTTTATTTTTCCAGGCATCGGCGATGGCTAAAAGTACGGTCTTGAACCCAGGACGACCATATCCGTCCTCAGGTGGAAAATAAGTCCCCCCAAAGAACGGTTTGCCTTCCGGGGTGAGAAAAGCGGAAAGGGGCCAGCCGCCGGAGCCGGTCATGGCCACCATGGTTTGCATATAGATATTATCCACATCCGGCCTTTCTTCCCGGTCGACCTTAATGCTGACAAAATTCTGATTCATTACGGCAGCAATCTCGGGATTCTCAAAAGACTCATGCTCCATGACATGGCACCAGTGGCAGGTGGAGTAACCGACGGAAAGAAATATCGGTTTATTTTCTTTTTTAGCCTTCTGAAAGGCTTCTTCTCCCCAGGGGTACCAGTCTACCGGATTGTCGGCATGCTGCAATAGATAAGGGGATTTTTCGTTTTTAAGCCGGTTAGAATGCTTTTTTTGAGGTTCGGATTTCAAGTTTCCTTCTTTGGCCTGTGACTTGACCAACATATTAACCGTAACTATGGCTATAGACAATGTCAATAATGCTAAGAGGTAGATAAGCAGCTTCTTCAATTTCTTGTTCTGGATTTGTCAGGCTTCTCAAATAAATACGCCAGGGGACTAAGGTTGTGGGTGTAAGAATTCGGGCTTATATTGGCAGCTATGCTGCCGGCGGAGTTCGCTCGGATCTTGAATACTAACTGTTCTAGACTTGGCATACGGTTGGAGCAATCCCGTCTGGAACAGTTATGGAGGTTTACAGAGATTTTATTGGATTGGAATCAAAAGTTGCATTTGGTCTCCAAAGGAGATGCCACCCCTGCCAGAGCGGCCCGGCAGATTATAGACTCGCTGTTCTTACTACCTTGCTTTGACTTACCCTCAGGAAGTAAGATTCTGGATGTGGGAACTGGGGCTGGTTATCCCGTTATTCCGCTTAAGACAATCAGATCGGATTTGAACCTAGTCTTGACTGAATCTCTGCGAAAAAAAGCTTCCTACCTGCAAGATCTGATAGAGGATTTGAGGCTGCAAGAGACCACCTTGTTCGTGGGCCGGGCCAGGGAATTGCCCAAGCAGTACAATCAACGATTTGACTACGCTACTGCCAAAGCCAGCGGAGAACTGGCCGCAGTCTGGACCGAGGTTTACGCTTTCCTAAAAAAAGGAGGAGCGCTTTTGACCTACAAGGGGCCTAGAGTCACAAGCGAACTTAAGAGTGCGCAGAGAGTACTCAAAAAATGCCCGGGGGAAATTACAAGGATTCAGGAAATTAAAATAGAGGAACTCAATCTGGGGGGATATCTGGTTTGCGTGAGAAAAAAGTAGGACTCACTTCTTGCTCAACTTGCACACGCTTTCAATGTGATAGGTGTGAGGAAACATATCCACCGGCTGAACAACTTCCAGCCGGTATTCTCTTTCACAGAGAAGCTTTAAGTCCCGGGCCAAAGTAGTCGGGTTGCAGGAGACATAGACTATCTTGGGGGGGGATAACTTAATCAGGTTTTCGACCACTTTGGGATGAAGGCCGGAGCGGGGCGGGTCAACTATTACTGAGGCGAACTTTTCTCTGCGTAAGCTGGCTAGGGCCAGGTAATCCTTGGCCTCGGAACGGATAAATCTGCAGTTGGTGATGCTGTTGAGGGCGGCATTCTTGTTGGCGTCCTCTACGGTGTGCGGGTTTGACTCGACACCAATGACCTCCTTGGCTGGTTGAGCTAGGAAAAAGGAGATGGTGCCGGTGCCGGAGTAAAGGTCCAGAATAACTTGGTCGGGTTGGGGCTGGGCGAATTCGGTCGCCAAAAGGCAGAGGTTTTCAGCCTGCTGGCTGTTGGATTGAAAGAAGGAATTGGCGGAAATCCGAAACTGAAAAGGGCCCAGCTTCTCCAGAATGTAGTTCCTGCCGGCCAGGACTTCTTCTTTTTCTCCCACGGCAATCTGGGCCCTCTGGGTGTTGATATTCCGGACCACCGAATTGATGGAGGGAAAAGAATTTATCAATTCCTTTGCCAAAATCCCCAAGGCCGAGCCATCCCCCTGGTGAGTGACAAAATTCACCATCACTTCACCGGAGTTCTTGGCCTCTTTTATCACTAGAAAACGGAGGAAGCCGGCATGCTGTCTCAGATCATAGACCGAGAGGCTCATTTCCCGGCAGAAGCTCTTTATGCGATTGACAACTTGATTGGATGTCTCAGACTGCAGATAGCATGCCTCTAAATCGAAAACCTGGTCGAACTTCCCCGTTTTATGCAGTCCAATGATAGGCTCCCCCTTTTCATCGGCAGAGAAAGAATACTCCATCTTGTTGCGGTAAAAAAAGGTACTTTCGGCTGCCAGGGCAGGCCGAACAGGCGGTTCAGAAAATCCCGCCAAATGTTGCAATGATTCTCTTACCTGGCTGGTCTTGTATTCCACCTGTTGGGTATACTTCAGATTCTGCCATTTGCAGCCGCCGCAGACTCCAAAGTGAGAACATCTGGGAGGAATCCTCCAGGGAGAAGGATGGATAATCTCAACCAATTCAGCTTCGGCAAAGTTAGCACCGAATTTGGTGAGCTTGACCCTGGCTCGGTCCTGAGGCAGGGCCTGTTTGACGAAGACCACCAGATTGTCAAGATGGGCCAAACCCTGCCCGCCGAAGGCCAAGGATTCGATTTCCAGCTCCGAGATTTCCCCTTTTTTGAGAGTGGGGCGGGATGATGTCACAGCTTAAAGATAATCGCGGGGATCGGTGATTTCCCCCCGAATGGCTGAGGCGGCGGCTGTAGCCGGACTGGCTAGAAGCACTTCTCTGGGCTGGAAGATCTGGTCGTGGTCAGCGGTCAGGCGGCCGGTAGTCAGGATTGGGCCTTTTGAGGAAAGCCTTTTCTCCCAGATCTCCAGGCCGGGATCGCAGAGGATGCAACCCGCCTCCAATAAGGTCCGCAGATATCCCTTTCTCAAGGCGGCTAGAAATACCGAGCGGCTGGAGGGGACTACTACGAACTCGACCTCCGGGTGGACTCTGTGCCGGGAGAGAATGCGGGAGGCTATCTCCAGCTCCTCCAAGCGGCCGTGGTGACCAGCTCCCAAAACTATCTGAAAGACCGGTTTGCGCTTAATCTGCCGAACCGGGACGATTCTATCCGAGCCGGGAGAAAAGTTGATCTGAGGCTCCAATAGAGAGAGATCAAACTCGAATTGCTCTGCATATTCGGCCCCCGCATCCCCCTCGGTAAGGGGTACCGACTTCTTGAGGCGGGAAAGAAGGGACTTGCGGATGGTCTGGTCTACTGGTAAAAGAACTCCCTTGACCGGCTGCTGGGTCCACAGCAGGGCCAAAGACATTCTTTGGGACAAGGAGAGAGAATCCAGCGCCTCACCTGAAAATTCAACTACTCTTCCGGACAGGATCGAGATAGGGATTTGCTGAGTTAAAAAGGAATATATGTCGGCGGCAAAAATGCCGGGGTTGACCTTACCCTGCAGAAATATTTTCACGCTTTGAGGTATTTCCATCTCGATTCTGCCCGACTCCAACACCTGGGCCAATTCGGCACCAGAGAGTTTGACCCCCCAGCTCCCCAGAAACCCCACCCCGGCCACGGCCGCATCGGACCCCACTGCTAGGCCTAAAGAGGGAAGTGCGCGCTTTTCCCACAGAAGTTGCAGACAGAATCCCTCTTTTGAGAAAAGAACGTTTTTGATTTGATGTCCCCTTAAGAAATCTTTGATTCTCTGAGTCAGTTCGGCAGAGCCGTTGCTGTCCGCCCGCAGCGGAATGACTCCCCAGACCCGCTCAACTCGCTTGATCTTCTTTAGGCCGAGAGCCTGGCAGTCGCGCAAGAGTTTTTCCCAGTCAGAATTCAACAAGACCAACTCCGGCTCGAAAACAAGGCTATCCGGCTTTTTGACCCCTCGCAGATCAAGTTTGTAGGAGATAACCTTTTCAATTAACCTGTGCTGTCCGGCGGCGGAAGAGCCTTTGGCTTCACCGAAAAGATTAAGCTGCAAATGGCTGAGTTTAAGGATCCGGGGTTTGTCCTTCAGGCCGTACTTCTGCCGCCACTTATAGAAAGCGGCCGGAGTTATCCCCAACTGGGCAGCCGCCTGCTTGTCCGAACCCCAGGTCTCCCACAAAGACTTAATCTGCTTGTACGCGTACTTGGGCAGTTCACAGTCCGGTATCCTTTTCTTTTTCCTCCAGTAGGCCACCAGATGAGCCGGAACCCCTCCCAAGGCCTGGCCGATCTTTTTATCGGTGCGATGCCTGGCCTGCAGCCTTAAGAGCTCCTTTTTTTTGGGTATGTTCATTTAGAAAGCTTTTTTAAGCTTGGCATAGAGGGTCTTTAGTCCCAGGGAAAGCACCTTGGTTTCGGCCAAAACGGGCATGAAGTTGGTGTCTCCGCTCCAGCGGGGGACTATATGGAGGTGAAGGTGATCGGCAATGCCCGCTCCGGCAGTGCACCCTAAATTCATGCCTAAATTGAACCCTTCTGGCTTTAAGGCGGACCGGAGCGCAGCAACTGATTTGGCCGAAAGAGTCATCAGCTCCTGGGTTTCCTGATCGGCTAAGTCTTCCAGGGATCCCGCATGCCGGTTAGGAACCACCATGAGATGGCCGGTGTTGTAGGGATAAAGATTCAGGATTACGAAGCAACTTTCTCCCCGGTAGAGGATGTAATGCCGGTTATCTTTCTGGGCCTTTAGCCACTTGCAGAAAATACATCCTCTTTCCTTTTTGCCCAAGATGAAGCCTTCCCTCCAGGGGGCCCAGAGTCTTTGCATAGCAGAGTCTTTAGAAACTTTTGAATTGAAAGATTCAAATAATAATAGCGCCAGTTAAGGTAACTGTCAAGGCGACAGACCTGAGAAAGTAGGCTAAATCAAGGGAAGCTCTATTTCAGAACCCGTAAAGTCACATTGACGGTGGCTGCCCGAATAAGAAACGAAAGGTGTCCCTCCCAGAATTTTCTGATAGAGCGCAGCGGGCGAACTCGTATGGACAGATTAACCAGGGCCTGCAAACCCAAAACACGCCAGATTCTCTGTAAGTGTACCTCCAGCCGCGCAATCCGGTAGGGATACTGGGTGTCGGAATGGTGGTTCTGAGTCTGGGCCAGCTGGTCAAAGCTGTAGCTGCTAAAATGGAGGCGATGGTCGGGGTTGGCCCAATAAGACCAGTCGGTATAATGGGGAACCACCACGTGGACTAAAGCACCGCTCTTGCAGATTCGATGGATTTCCCGGAAACATTTGAGGCAATCATAGAGATGCTCTACAATGTGGCTCAAGATCACTTCGTCGAAGTAGTTTTCGGGAAAGGGATAGGGGACCTGGTTCAAATCATGAACTACATCCGCACCTATGTAGTCTCGCAGGTCGAGGTTTACGGCCCCTTCAATCTTCCGTCTGCCCGAGCCGGCATTTAGGATTCTCTTTACCCTCTGGCCTGTGGCAGTAGCCGCTAGGTCACTCGGGCTATTCAACCGTGACACTTTTCGCCAAATTACGGGGCTTATCCACGTCGCAACCTCTCAGGACAGCCATGTGATAGGCCAAAAGTTGCAAGGGAATGATGGACAACAACGGAGAGAGCATATCCAGGGTGTGGGGGATATAAATAACATGCTCCACCATATCTGCCACTTTGGAGTCTCCTTCCGTGGCAATGGCGATTACTCTCCCCCTTCGCGCTCTTATCTCCTGAATATTGGAAAGAACTTTGTCATAGACCGCATCTTTGATGGCAATCACCACCACCGGCATATTTTCGTCTATCAAAGCAATCGGCCCGTGTTTCATCTCTGCGGCCGGATAGCCTTCCGCATGGATGTACGATATTTCTTTCAGCTTTAAGGCTCCCTCCAGGGCCACCGGGAAATTAATCCCCCGCCCAAGGTAAAGAAAATTGTTCTTCTGATAAAAGCGGGAGGCGATCTGCTTAATTTCCTCTTCCATCTGCAGAATCTGCTCCACCTGATAGGAAACTTTCAGCAAATGGGAGATAACCTCCTTGCCTCTTTCTATGGACATAGTTCTCATCCGGGCCAGAAGAAGGGTCAATAGCGAAAGTACGGTCAACTGAGCGGTGAAAGCTTTGGTAGAAGCTACTCCAATCTCCGGCCCGGCGTGGGTGTAGACTCCGCCGTTTGACTCTCTGGCAATCGTACTTCCCACCACGTTACAGACCCCCAACACGGTGGCCCCTCTTCTTTTGGCCTCCCGCATGGCCGAGAGGGTATCAATGGTCTCTCCCGACTGGCTGATGGCAATTACCAAGGTCTTTTTGGGAATGATGGGATTGCGGTAGCGGAATTCAGAGGCGTACTCGACCTCCGCCGGAATTCCGGTCTGGTCTTCAACCAGGTACTCCCCTACCAATCCTGCATGCCAGGAGGTGCCGCAGGCTAAGAAGATTATCCTTTCCACCTCCCGCAATTGTTGAAAATGCAGGCTGATGCCCCCCAGGCGGGCGGTTCCCTCTTCGTAATCCAGTCTTCCCCGCATGGCATTTCTGATGGTGGTGGACTGCTCATGAATCTCTTTGAGCATGAAATGGGGAAAGCCATGTTTTTCTATCATATCCAAAGTCCAGGATATTTCCTGAACTTTGGGGGTCACTTTGACGTTGTCGATGGTGGTGATGCTATAGCTGTCCGAGGTTACTACGGCTAATTCCCGGTCCTCCAAGTAAATCACCTGATTGGTATGTCTTAAAATGGCGGAGACGTCAGAGGCCACAAAATTTTCATTCTTGCCGGTTCCCACCACCAGAGGGCTTCCCAGCCTGGCCACCACTAATTCTTTGGGGTTTCTCTGGCTTAAAACCGCGATTCCGTAGGTTCCTTCCACTAAACTTAAGGCTGCCCTGACCGCCTCCACCAAGTTTCCTTCGTATGACTCTTCGATTAAGTGAGCCAGAACCTCGGTGTCGGTCTGGGTAGTAAACTTGTGCCCCTTCTTCTCCAAGACCTCCTTCAGACTGGCGAAGTTTTCAATGATTCCGTTGTGAACTACGGCGATTTCTCCCGTACAGTCCACGTGGGGGTGGGCATTTTGGTCGGTCGGCTCCCCATGGGTGGCCCAGCGGGTGTGGGCCACACCGACTGTGGCGGAGAAATTCTTGTTCTGAATCATACGCTGTAGCGCATCTATTCTTCCGGCGGTTTTTTCAAAGATCAATTCCCCGGGTTCCAAAACTGCTAGACCAGCCGAATCGTAACCTCTGTATTCCAGCCTCTTTAATCCCTCCATCAACAGGGGGACGGCCGACTGGAAACCCACGTATCCCACTATGCCGCACATACTTCCTCCGAATTACCCTTGCCTGATTATCTTCAAAGCTTTTTCGGTCAAACCCGAAGCTTCCTGTTTGGAGCGAGCCTCAGCTATTATACGCACAATCGGTTCGGTATTTGACTTTCTCAAATGCAGCCAGCTGTCGGCAAACTCTAGTTTTATCCCGTCCAGAGTTAACACTCTGACTGGCCTAAAGGCTCTTCTCAGCCTTCCTGCCGTGGAGATGAGATCTCCATCAGTCTGGGCAGCCTTCTTCTCCATATAATACTTCGGAATTTCAGCCACCCAGCTCGATATACTTCGGCCTGATTCAGCCAGATAACTTAAGATCAGGGCCATGGCCAAAAGGCCGTCTCTGGTATGGTGCAATTGGGGGAGAATCACCCCCCCATTTCCTTCGCCGCCGATGACTCCACCTATTCTTTCCAGAAGGGCAGAGACGTTGGCTTCGCCGACTTTGGTTCTCTCGACTTGACAGCCGTATTTCTTGGCAACTTCCTCGACCATGCGGGAGGTGGAGAGATTTACCACTACCTTTCCGACCTTTTGACTTAAAAGGTAATCCACAGCCAGGGCCAAGGTATACTCCTCACCAATTGCCTTTCCCTGGTCTGAGACTATTGCCAATCTATCCGCATCCGGGTCAAGGGCAAAGCCGATATCGGCCTTTGCTGTCCGGACAGCTTGCTCTAATTGTCCTAGATTAGCAACGACCGGCTCCGGTTTCCTGGGGAAGGTGCCGGTATTTTCACAATTGATTCCAACTGTTTTACATCCCAGAGCTTTCAAAAGTCCTGGTCCGGCCTGAAATCCTGCTCCGTTACAGCCGTCCAACACGACTTTAAATCTCGCCTTTCGAATCTTCTCCAGCTTGATGGATCTGAGCTTGAGAATCTTGGCGATATGTTTCCGGATCTGTGAATTATCATTCTCGACAGTTCCCAGTTTATTCCAGGGCTGATGCCAGAAGGCCTTTTTTTCAAGAATTCTCTTAATTTGCTCAATCTCCTCAGGCGCCAAGTATCTCCCTTTGTGGTTGAAAAACTTAAGGGCATTCCATTCGATGGGGTTGTGGCTGGCGGTGACAGTAAGGCCGCCTTTGGCTTCGGTGTTGATTACCGCCAAACCCACAGTTGGGGTTGGTGTTATGCCAATGTCAATCACTTGGCAACCGGTCGAAACTAAGGCTGAGGCGGCTACCATTTTGAGCATTTCTCCAGAGGCGCGGGTGTCCCGGGAAAGTACCACTTTTCCACCTTTGCACCAGCTGCCAAAAGCTAGGGCGTAGTCCATCACCGTGGTGGGAAACAAAGATCTTCCCACAATCCCCCGCAGACCTGAGAGGGTGAATAGTAAGGGTGCTGAGTCAGGCTTAGTGGTTCTCATTTTGGAGAATTTACAGTTAAGATAGGGTGAGAAAGGCTAAAAATCTATCGAAAACTCCGAATCCTAATACTTCTGGGCTCTGGCCCAGTTGCGGGATTCTTTCCAGAGCAATAACAGGTGCTTTTCGGCAATGGCGCGCTTCAACAGACTAGCCAGAAAACCGACGAATCCCAGCCTCTTTTCTCCCGGTAATGCCAGCCAGCCTACAGATAAGTGCCGCCCCAAACTGATGACTTCACCCAGTACTCTGGGTTTATAGGGTTTTCGGGGACGTCCGGTGGCCTCGGCAAAGATGTTGTTGGCCACCAACCTTCCCTGCTGAAGGGCAAACTGGGCCGCGGCCGGGACCGGTTTATTGGTCTTGGGATTAATTGCTAAGGCATTGTCACCTACGGCATACACCCCGGGGAAGTTCTTTACCTGCAAGAATTCATCCACTACAATCCTGCCCATTGGTCCGGTCTCCAAACCGCTGGCTTTCATGATGCCGGAAATCCTGATTCCACCGGTCCAGATCAGAGTGTGAGCATATATGGGTTCTCCGGGTTCAATAACGATCTTACCAGGCTCCATGCACAGGACTCTGGTCGATTCCAGGATTTTCACTCTTTTTTCCAGTAGCTCTTTCTTAGTCCTTTGAATCAAATTCTCCTTGAGATTGGGAAGAATGGATTTCTGAGCTTCGATAAGAACTAAATGACTAGATTGCGCCACTTTCATCCGATATTTCCTCCCCAACTCTTCAATGAATTCGGATAGTTCGGCGGCAAGTTCTACCCCGGTCAATCCTCCTCCCCCCATCACAAATGTCAAGTAAGGCTTGCGCCGAGTCGGGTCGCTAATTCCGGCTGCTTTAGCGAACATTCGTTCCACCTGATCTCTTATCTTGAGGGTATCCTCCAGGCTTTTCAGTTCCAGCGCATACTCCTTGAGTCCGGGGATGTCGTAAAATGCGGTCTTACTCCCCAGGGCGATGACTAGTTTGTGAAAGGTAACTTCCTGATCGCTACAGATGACTTTCTTACCTTCCAGGTCGATTTTCAGAATTTCCGTCAGGTGAAAGCTTACGTTTCTTTTCTTCAGAACTCCCAAAATTGGCACCGTGACTTCTGCCCTTCTGGCAGCAGCCTGGTGCAATCTGGTCTCTAAAAGATGATAGGGATGCCGGTCGACCAGATGGACTTCGTATTCGGGCAGTTTTTTAAAGAGTTTGGCCAATCTTAAAGTGGCGGTTATGCCGCCGTACCCGGCGCCTAAGACGACAATCGGTCTGGCCATGAAGGATAATATTAGGGGAGAAGTTTGCCGGGATTGAGGATATTTTTGGGGTCGAAGACTTTCTTAATCAGGCGCATTAATCCAAGTTCGGTCTCTGACAGGGCGATAGGAAGATAATCTTTTTGCACATAGCCGATGCCGTGCTCTCCAGAGATGGAGCCGCCTAGTTTGACCACCTCGGTAAAGATTTCCTTGATGGCTTCAGGCAAAACTCGATTCCATTTTTCATCGCTCATGCTTTCTTTGATAATGTTGGCGTGAATATTGCCGTCTCCGGCGTGCCCATAGCAGATGATGTTTATCTCATACTTCTTCTCAATCTCTTTCAAGACTCGCATCAAGTCCGGTATAGCTGCCCGGGGAACGACTGTATCCTCTTCCTTGTAAATAGAAATGGATTTGACCGCCTCGGAGATAGAGCGGCGCATTTTCCAGAGCTCCTCCTGCTGTTCTTTGGTCTCGGCCAGGAAAACATCCACGGCACCATTATTCAGGCAAACCTCTCCTATTTTTTCAATTTCTTTTTCCAGGACGCTCTCATCATTGCCGTCCACTGCCAAAAGCAAAAGAGCCTCACATTCGGAATGGGGGATTTTCTTTTCGAATTTCTTCTCGGCTGCTTGTACCGCTTTCTTCTCCAAAAATTCTGCGGCGCAGGGGATAATCTTGTTGGCAAATATCTGAGTCAAGCAGACGGTGGCAGCCTCAATGGAGTTGAATGGAACCAGAATGGTCTTTCGGAATTGAGGCAAAGGAATTAGTTTAAGCGTAATCTTAGTTACAATTCCCAAAGTCCCTTCTGAGCCGATGAAAAGCTGAACCAGATTGTAGCCGGAGACATTTTTGAGGAGCTTACCGCCGGTATTGATAATCTTTCCGTCAGGCAAAACCACTTCCAAACCATAGACATAATCTTTGGTAACTCCATACTTCAAGGCCCTTGGCCCTCCGGCGCATTCGGCAATATTGCCACCCATAAAGCAGCTTCCCTTAGAAGCAGGATCAGGAGGGTAAAACAGACCAACTTTCTCAACCTCAGTCTGCAGGATTTCGGTAATGACCCCTGGCTCCACTACCGCCATCAAGTTTCGGGAGTCGATTTCCAGGATTCTGTTCATCTTTTCAGTGGAGAGAACTACTCCACCGTAAATGGGTAAAGCGCCGCCGGAAAGTCCGGTTCCTCCTCCTCTGGGTGTGACTGGAATATTATTGTCAAAGCAGATTTTCATTATTTGGGAGACTTGCTGGGTAGTGGTGGGTTTCAGGACAACTTGGGGGAGAAAGTGCAGGTCTTCGGTTTCATCGTGGGAGTAGGGCTCTAGGTCGGTAGGTATGGTGATGACCAAGTCTTCACTTAAGAAACTTTTGAAGTGCTCTAACATCTTCGGGGTGACCTGACTATACTGAGCTAAGTCCATTTGGATCCGGAATTAATCTAGGGCAAGCTGTATTTCGTCACCCACTACCCGTACCGGGAATACTCTAATATCTGCCCCGGGCGCAGTCAGGCACTCTCCGGTTTTTACGTTATACTCCCAGCCGTGGAGCGGGCACATTATTACATCGGCAGTCAATTCTCCCTCATGCAAAAGCCCTCCCTCATGCTGGCAGATGTTATTGGTGGCGTAGAACTTACCCGCAAGATTGTAAACGGCAATATGCCTTCCCTTAAGCTGAAACCCCTTGACCACCCCGGGCTTAACCTCATTTGCTTTAGCAACTGCCACGAATGAGAGCACGCTTTGTTTTCTACAAGTAAACCATCAAAAACATCAATTCACCTGAGGCGACTGACACTCCCCACAGGAACAGGAACACATAAGTCATGAGCCTGTGGTCACGGAAAAAATTCTGCTCCAGCTTGGCTGAGCTGGAGGCCAGGAAAAAAAGAATAATCAACCAGATAAACACCAGCATGGAGAAGGTGCCGTGTACAGTCGCAAAGAGCTTTATCTGGGCTGAGAGATGGACCGGAGATTCGGCCCCGATGAAGCGAGTGACCATGTAGCTGACGTTGACTACGGCCTCAAACAGGATGGCAAAGCCCAAGAGTTTATATCGAAAAGGCTTACCGCGCAAGTGGCTGACGATGGTGTAATAGACAATGGCAGTGACAACTAATTCCGATAGGGCGGCAAAGATGCTGAAGGCTGGCGGGGTCATCTATTTCTCCCTGGTTTAATTTTCAAATCTAAGCACTCACTGTCGTGTGTCAACTGATACGTTCTCACCTTTGGCATAAGCCGGAACTATTCTATTGGTCACCAAATACTCGTATATAGCCCGAGCGATAAATCTATGTCCTTCTGAGTTGTAGTGGATGTAGTCGACTCTTCCATGGTCATATAAGTCTTCTCGATTATAAAACAGGGCGGCAATGTCAAGTACCCGAAACTGTTGATTCTGAGCCAATGAACTGATAACGTCGTTATAGGCCTGGTTTACCGGGTGAACTCGGGAGGTCTTGCCCGGGCCCAAATAGGCGATGGGGTTAGTCAAAAACACTGCAGAGACGTCGTTCTGATTACAAATTTGTCCCAACTCCAACAGATTGGCCTGAGAATCCTGCGGGGAGATTCGGGGTATTCCAGTTTTTAACTCCTCCCTCTTCGAAAATCTGCCCACCCAGAAAGATTTCAAAATTTGATAGAGAGTCGTCTTTGAGAGAATATTCTGAATGTCCAGGATCCACTGGGGGGGCATCTTCTGATTTTTGTCCTCTATTCCGTATTTGGCAGGTAAAAGATCGTTCCAGCCGTAGTTTACCAAAACTAGATCGGGCTTAAGCTTAAGTATATAGTTCTTCAGGAAGAGTTTACCTTGATAGGAGGAATAACCGGTTATGCCAGCGTTAATGACCTCAATCTTCAGACCGGAGGGATTTGGACCGAAGAGCTCCTGCAGTTGTTGAGGATAAGCATTTTTTTCGGCCTGTTTCCAACCAAAGGTGTTGGAATTGCCGAGACAGATGATGCGGAACATGCCATCTGGTTTTTCCCGAGAGAATTCCTGATTTCTGAGACCAAAAGAACTTATTCGGTACTCTCCTTCCACAAAAAAGTCACTCTTGATTATCTGATTCGGTCTGAATTTCCAGAATAGGTAGTGGTCGCGGTTGAAGAATCTTGGATAGCTTAACTCTGGATTTAAGAGAAAATAGAGATTCTCATTCTTGGGAGAAATCCCGGCCAACCTCAAGACAGTTTCAGAAAGGGCAAGAAAAATTGCAATGCTGAATAAGGAGATTAATATCCGGAAAGTGAGTTTCTTGATGAAGGGAAGGCCCACTTAAAACAAGGTGTAAATGAAAGGTAGGATGGCGGAACTTTCGGTCAAAACGATGAACAGGGACAGGAGCAGAAGGAAAACAAGGATAGGGGCCAGCCACCAGCGCTTGCGGAAACGGATGAAATACCACAGTTCTTTAAGAATTGACAATCTGTCTTTAATGGCACGGCCTCTGCCCATGGCTATCTTATGGTAATGGTTTTAGTTTCTTCAGGCAACACCTTCTTTTCTACGAATTGTTCAGCCTCTTTTATGTCCTTCTTATCCAGGATATAGCTCCCCATAATCAGATAGTCCAGACCGGAACGGATAAAAGTGAAGTAAGCATCCTGGGGCGTGCAGACTATTGGTTCACCTTTGAGGTTGAACGAGGTGTTTAGCAATACGGGACAACCGGTTAGTCTTTCGAACTCTTTGAGCACTGAATAAAACAGACCATTCTCACTCTGGCTTACGGTCTGAATGCGGGCCGAGCCGTCCACGTGAGTCACGGCTGGAATCTTGTCTTTCTTGTCGGGTCTGACTTGTGCGACCAACAGCATATAGGGGGAGGGACAATCGATTTCAAAGTAGTCCGACACTCTTTCCTCTAGAATGGCTGGAGCAAAAGGGCGGAATTCTTCCCTGAATTTGATCTTCTTGTTTACGATATCTTTCATCTCCGAATTTCTGGGATCGGCCAAAATGGAGCGGTTTCCCAAAGCCCGAGGCCCAAACTCCGTTCTTCCCTGAAACCAGCCGATGACTTTCCCTTGAGTCAAGAGTCTAGCGGCTGAAGCAATAAGTATAGCTTGAGATGCTTCTTGATAGGGGAGATTCCTCTCCTTGAGGAACTGCTCAATCTCGGCATCTGAAAACTCAGGTCCCCAAAGGGCATGTTCCCAGACGAAGTTTCTGGGGTTATTCAACAGGGTGCAGTAAAGGTAGGCTGCCACCCCCACTGCTCCGCCAGCGTCCCCTGCCGCAGGCTGGATGAAAAAGTTCTTAAAGCCGCTTTCTCTTAGGATTCTGCCATTAGCCACACAGTTTAAAGTCACACCACCGGCCAGACAGAGATTCGGCAAGCCGGCCTCCTCACAAAGATGTCTGGCCATTTTAAGCATTATCTCTTCGGCCACTTTCTGGATGCTGGCGGCTAAGTCCATATGTCTCTGTTGGATTGGCTCGGAGGACAGGCGGGGAGGCGTCTGAAAAAGGTCGACGAATTCTTGGTTCATCATGGAAAGAGAGAAGTCGTAGGGGAAATACTTCATATTGAGCTGAAATGAGCCATCCTCCTTCAGGTCAACTAACTCCCTGCAAATTAAATCCGTATAGACCGGTCTGCCATAAGGAGCTAGGCCCATGACCTTGTACTCATCGGAATTGACCTGAAAACCCAGGTAATAAGTGAAGGCGTTGTAAAGAAGGCCTAACGAGTGGGGAAATTTTTGCTCTTTGAGAAGCTGGATCTGATTCTCTCGCCCTATACCGTAAGTTGCCACGGCCCATTCACCGACCCCGTCGATGGTGAGAATGGCTGCCTCTCGGAATGGAGACACCAGAAAACTGGAGGCGGCGTGGGAGAGGTGGTGCTCAATCATCAAGACATCTTTCTCGTATCCCAGCTCTTTTCTAATCCGATGTGGGATCCAGATTTTCTCTTTGAGCCAGAAGGGAAGGGCTTTCAAAAAAGCCTTATATGAAAGGGGGAAATTAGCCAGGTAGCTGTATAGAATCCGCTCGAATTTGAGGAATGGCTTTTCATAGAAGCCGACATAATCTAGATCTGAGACGGCAATTTTCCCTTCTTTCAGACAGTAATTGACGGCATTAATAGGAAAGGAGAAGTCATGCTTGTTTCTGGTGAAGCGCTCTTCCTGGGCGCAGGCGACTATTCTGCCGTCCTGAATCAGACAGGCGGCGGAATCGTGGTAAAAGGCAGAGATACCCAGGATGTTCATTACTAAAACTGGTGCTTAGCGGATTCTAAATCGACGGTTAGTTTTTCCCTATTCTTCCAGAAGGATTTGTTTTTAGGCCATTTCTTGTCAAGCAAATCCCTTCCCAAAAGCCTAAGAATGAGGGCATAGAGGCCAAAGATGGTGAAATAGAACAGGCTTAAGAGTACTAAGGTCTGGACTCTGGCGATTCTTAGCGCCAGAGCCTTCCACTTAAGCCAGACCCTGGACCAGAACTTCATGGCAGAAATATACTCTTATCCCGTAGAGTTTCCAATTGTCGGGTAGGGATTTGCTCAGGGAAGTGGAGCTGGGCAGGTCAGAGGCGGTAAACTTACCATTCCATCGGGGGGCTGGCGACGGGAGGGTATGCCTATGCCGGAGGAGGGGTGGCTTTGGGCCTGTACGAAGCAGAAGGGAAGCAGCAAGAGAGACTGTGGAGGATGAAGCCATATCAAGAGCCGCTTTACCGCAAGGGCTAGTTCTGAGCTGTCTTATTCCTTCGACAAGCCGATCTGCTTAAACTTCTCCAAAAGGGCCTGGGCGACTAAACGATGTCCTTCCGCGGTGGGATGGCAGTGGTCAATGAAGAGGAATTCGTTGTTATTGGCCAGGAAAAGTGAGTCCAAATCTATTAGGGGCAGATTAGAAACGCTGGCCAACTCCCTGATCTTACTATTATAGATCTTCTTTGTTCTCAAAGAATAGAAATCCAACTCCTTGGCTTTCTCAAATTCGGCCTCGGCGGAAGCTGTGTCTCCCAGCCTTTTCTCAATCATACCCAGGTTGTAATGCAGAATGGCATTGGCGCTATCTGAGCCCAGGCCTTGGGTTATGTACTGTAGCGATTTAATCAAATTACCTTTTCTCCAGTAAAGAACTGAAAGATTATTGAGACTGCTCACATCACCAGGATTATTGGCCAATCTGGACTGATACTTAAAGATTCCTGAATCGGGATTGCCACTGTCCACATACACCTGCTTCAGGACGTTTAAGGTCCAGTAGTCAATCTGGGGATACTTCTGTTTGATTTCAGGCCAGTCCAAGCAGTAGGCAAATTCCGCTGAGAGAACATTTCGGGACTGTTCGGCCATGACTAAGTCCCCTGCCGCAGTCTTGAGACTAACAAAGGGCTTAAACTCGATGGCAGGAGGCCACTCTCGAGGGACAGGCACGGTCACGAGCATGGTCTTAGCTCCTCTTTTTCGGGCAACCTTCAAAATCTCCTGTAGATTCCTATGGTAGTCCCCGGCTGTGACTCTGACGGTCAGGTTTGCTTCGGTCCTTGTTTTGCCACTTGAAATTTTCTCCTTGAATGGGACCAAAAGCGCGCGCAGCGACTGGTAGATTGCTGAATTTCCCAAAACATTTTGCAGGTCTGCTATCCATAAAGACTTGGGTAAGACCTGCTTGTCCTGCAGGTAGCCGTTGTAGGAAGCATCGTTATTGCCGAAGTACACCAGAAGCAAATCGGGTTTCAGCTTGATTCCGTACCTCTTGAACCAGATCAGTCCTTGGGCGGAAGTATAACCGGAAACCGAAGCGTTGATGAGTTCGAACTTGTTATCCGGAAAATTCTCTCTTAACAAATCTAGAAATCTCTCACCAAAGGCTTCTTTCCTAGTTCTCAACCCCAGGCCGACCGGGGAGGAGTCTCCCAACAGCAGGATTCGGAATGTGCCCGGAGCCTTCTCGGTTTCGAATTCAGGACCTAAAGTGCCTTTGGAATTGGTAACAAAAATCTGTTTATACAGGTAGGGCTTGAACTTCCAGAGCAAATAAGGGTCGGGTTGTTGTACTCCCAGGAAATTGGAAAAAAGATGCTGCTGCCAGAGTTTGTGCCGGGTGACTGTTTTTTCGGGTGAAATGGTGCTGCCCGACCAGTGAAAAAGTGCAGCAGATAGCCTAAAGACCAGCTCCATTCCCATCAGGAACCCCAGAAAGACCAAGAATCCCAACAGGAATTTCTTCATGCAGAAAGAATGTCAGGAGTGGTAGAAAGATTGCAGCAAAGCCAGTAGATCGGATTTGGACTTGTCTCCTCGCTGTCCGAAGAGAATGGCCGGCTGGCCGTTCATTTTGGGGATTTCTCCTCTATGAAAGAGAATGGTGACCGGAACCCCGGGGAGATTGAAGCGGGTACGGAAGTTTTCGTTCCCTTTAGTTCCGTCCACTTCGGCATAGGCAAATACTACGTTCTTATACTCCCGCATGTGGGAGACCGCTTTAAAATCGGGGTCGAATTTGCGGCAGTCTTTGCACCAGTAGGCCGAAAAATTGACCAGTACCCACTGATTTTGTTGGAGCACATAGTCAAGATTGTCTTCTATGTATTTGTCATAGCCGATCAGGGCTGAATCAGCGGACTCTCCATGAATGTAAACGAAATTAGAGGACTTCAGAAAGTCACGGTAGCCCAGTTGAAGATTTGGATCTGAAGTTTCGGCCTGCTTCTGACAGGAGAGGAAAAAACCAATTGTCAAAACCACAAGTAATTCTCCCGCTAATCTCATAGTCAAATTATACGCCTGGGGATGCGGCTTGTAAAGAGCTTTAGGGTAATTATATTCTATTGCAATGAAAGCACCGTTGATTTTAGGCTATGGTAAGAAGCGGACAGTTTTGGAACGACTTCCCCAGAAACTACTGGGGATATTGCGCCCCGCAGAGATGGCCTGCCACGAAAGGGAGGCCGGGGTCATAAGCGCAGCGCTTCAAAATTTGCCTGATTTCGTGCGACCTGCTTCGAAAGTTCTGATTATTGGTTCTGACTTCACCCGCAAGGTGGGGACCGATAAATTTGCGCCTTGTATCATTGAAGCTCCTCTAAAGTTGGGGTTTAAGAAGTCTCAGATTAAGGTTCTTTTTTCAACTGGCTTGCACCGAGCCCAAACCGAGGAAGAGAAAAGGGCCCTTTTGGGGGAATCCTTCGGACAAATAGAGGCTGCAGATCACAACTGCGATGCCCGGATGGCTAGTTACGGCTCTACCTCTTTCGGAACCGAAATATTGCTCAACCCTTTAGTCGATTGGGCAGATGCCATCATTTTGACAGGGGGGATTAACTTTCATTATTTTGCCGGGTTTACAGGCGGGAGAAAAGCACTTTTGCCCGGGGTGGCTGAGCGGAAATCGATTCTGCAAAATCACAGGCTGATTTTCTCCCGGAAAGAAAGAGGTTTCCATCCTAAGGTAAGGCCGGGGCAAATTGAGGGGAATCCGGTGGCGGAGGATTTGCAGGAGGCAGCGGATATTGTGGCAGGCAAGAAGAGGCTTTATCTCTTCAATACCGTCCTGGACTCAGCCGGGAAGATATGCAGGGTCTTTTCGGGAGACTATAAGTCTGACTTTATGAAAGGTTGTGCGTTTTTCAAGGCTCTTAATTCAATCAAAATCCAGAAGAAGGCAGAGTTAGTAATTGCTTCGGCTGGGGGGTATCCTTATGACACCAATCTAATTCAAAGCCACAAGGCACTCTTTCATGCTTTCCAGGCTGTAAGAGAAGGAGGGATTTTGATTCTCTTGGCCGAATGCTCGGACGGACTAACTGGAAAAGGAAGGGAAAAAGACCGCGACTTTTCGAGTTATTTTAATCAAACCTTGGGACAAATGGATAAAATTTTTCGACACGATTTTGACCAAAACTGCAATACGGCCTACTCGATTGCCGAAAAGGCCAGCCAGGCCAAAATGATCCTGGTGAGCGGTCTGGAGACTGAATTAGTTAGAAGAATGAAGCTAATCCCGGCTGGAAATCTCAGTGAAGCTTTTGAGTTGGTACAGAAGCTGTCCCCCAGTGGCATTCCTGAGACTTACGTTATTCCGAATGCCGCTACTCTCTTACCGGTCTTGGTTTAAGCTGGAGAAGTCTATTTGGATTCGTCCACAATGGAGGTGACGATCTTGTCAACCTCCTCGGCTAGCTGCTCTATATTGGCCTGAGGATAGAAATTTTTCATCACCTTGGGTTTGAGGGCGGAGATATAAGTTTTGCCTTTCTCGGTGTAGATTGAAATGGGGCAGGGGAGCATCAGAGAGATTTTGATGTCTTTTTCCAAAACTTGATAGGCGTATTTAGCGTTGCAGATTTCCACAATTTTCAAGGGCTCTCTCTGGAAACCTTTTTCCGCCAAGGTAGCCTGGACGTTGTGAGTGAATAGGACTCGAAATCCTTTTTCTGCTGCTTTGGTCTCAACCGCAGAAACCGCCTGGTCAAAAATCTTCTTAGTTTCTGCGGTATAATCAAATTGTTGCATAAAGAACTCCTTTCACCGACTACTCTTTACCGATAAATCAGTCAACAACCTAAACCGGCCAGTCCAGCTTATTCCAGGCCATCTCCCAGAAGAGATATTCCCAGCGGGAGGTGGTCAGAAAGATTTCCTCCATCTGCTTAAGCTTATCGGCCTTCTGACCAAGGGCGAAGCTGTCTATCCAATCTCGGCACCAGTTGGTGAGCTGAGTGAATTCATCGGCTGAATAGGTCAAGATCCACTCCCGGTAATGTTTATGCCCTGGGAACCCCTTTTCCTTGAGGCGCAGGCCGATCTCATTGTAGCCCCACAGACATGGCAAGAGAGCTGCCATAGCGTCTGCCGCATCTCCTTGATAGACAGTCTTGAGAAGATAGCTGGTGTAACCCTGATTGTGGGGAGCGGGTCTGGTCTCCTCCAGTCTCTTGTCCGAGATTCCGAAATCAGCGCAGATCCGGCGATGCAGGTCCATTTCAAAAGAGAGGATAGCCTGCAAGATTTCCGAGGCTTTACCCATCAATGCCAGGTCGGGCGATTTAGCTGCCAAGAGCCCGAGCAAACGGCAATACTCGATCAGGTAGAGGTAATCCTGCTCCAAAAAGAAGATGAATTTATCCTCTGCCAGAGTTCCCTGGCCTATTCCTTGCACAAAGGGATGACTAAAATTAGCTTCCCAGATGGAATGGCCGGATTTTCTTAACTCCTCAGAGAATTT
>Ga0154806_137_pt1 | contig 22352 bp, 21 predicted proteins | sample Rifle2008BG16ft_FD_105814 | JGI IMG/M metagenome (GOLD analysis project Ga0154806, IMG submission 105814) | candidate division Zixibacteria bacterium RBG_16_50_21
AGACGCTACCTAACTCTATCTGTCCTCGGTCCCGAATGCGAGATTGAATAATCGGGGCTGATTCCACTTGGTCGTCTAGAACAATGGCTAACGGTTTGCCCACGTTGCCTCCGGTCAGGGCGGAGAAAATCTGGCCTCCCTGACGGTCCAATTGGAAATTCACTACCCAGCGCCCCAGATTATCGCGGGTCGGTCTGGCATCGGTCAAATGCGCACCGGAAAGTCCGGCCGGATTCTTCAAAAAGTAAATTCCTTTGGGGTAATTAAAGCCCCCTGAACTGACCGGCCCGGTGCTCCAGGCAATCTGCACATCGGAGGGGATGGCGGCCTTTACTTCGGGATCGTTCAAATATCTCTGGACGATGGGAACGTCATTCTCCTCCACTCCGAAGACAAACCCCTCCCCTATAGGCTGCAGAAGGGCAGCCAGACCCAGACCTTCTTCCACCTGAGGTAAAGTATCTGAGCCTGTTTGAGCGGTATCCCCGCCGAAGAGAGTCTTGAACAGATCAGTGGTATCCTTCTTGGCTTGGGCGGTGTTGTCCTTTTTTTCAGATGGAGCAGGCTTTTGAGCAGAAGTGCCAGTTTTTTGTCTGGCTATTATTTGGTCTAGCTGAGCTATTAAGTTTCGGACATTCTCCGGAGTTTCCGTGAGTTTAAACTCTAATTGGGCGGTTCTGCCGATTAGCTCTCTGGCCCGGTCCACATCCTGCAAACCGGCTAATTCCACTACAATTTTGTCTGTTCCTGCTTTTTGTATGACCGGCTCGGTTACCCCGAACTGGTCCACCCGGTTGCGGATGACCTCCAAAGCCCGGTCTACGGCGTCAGCCGCCTCTTCCGGCTTGAGCTTGGATTTATCCACCTCCATCAAGACGTACATCCCCCCCCTTAAATCCAGTCCTAATTTGATGGCCTGCTTTTGCAGTTTGGCAAAGCCGATCGGGTCAGCTTCTGCTTTGGTCTTTTGTTCTTCGGCACTCATGGTCCACAGCCGGACGCTGGGATAGAGATACCACAGGGAAGCCAGGGTGAAAAATATCACCATGATTGTCAGCCAGGCTTGGGTTCTTCTCATAGCGGTTTATCTTTTAAATTCTACAAAAGTTAAGCGCCCAATATAGCCCACTCTGTGAGTTTGTCAATTGAAAAACCAAAGCTTACTCTGAGAATATCTCTCTTATTCTGGGAATTGATTCCGGCCCAGCCAAAACGAAGACTGTGTCTCCAGCCTCCAGTTGCAGCACTTGGTGGGGAGGCAAGACCTTATCCTCTCTCAAAACCAGGCAGACTCCGGCTTCGGCCGGGAGGTGAAGTTCCTCTATTCTGCGCCCCACCATCTGTGACCCCTCAAAGATCTGGAATTGCAGGATTTCGGTCTCCAGGCGGGGCGTCACTGGAAAGGTGACCGAGGGGAGGAACCTGGAGAGTTCCCGGCTGACCCCCAGTTTTTCCGCTAACCAGGAGACGGTGGTCCCCTGAAATAGGCTGGAGCTCAATACTACGAAAAAAACGATATTGAAGATGTCGTGGCTTTTTTCTACTCCAGACAGAAGCGGATAGGTAGCCAGAATAATCGGCACCGCACCTCTTAAGCCCACCCAGGAGGTGATGGTCAACTGCGCCAAATTTAATTTGGCCCAGAACAGACTCAAAAAGACCGCTACCGGCCGGGCCACCAGCATCAAGAAAAAGGCTATAGCCAGACTGGGGAGAATCACTTGCAGTAAATCGTGAGGAAAGACCAATAGACCCAGAGTGACAAACATCACTATCTGGGCCATCCAGGCTACCGCTTCGTGGAAGCGGACCAGGGTGGTCTTGAACTGAATTTCGGAATTACCCAAAACCAGCCCGACTAAGTAGACTGCTAAAAATCCGCTTCCCCCCACCAGCGATGCGAGTCCAAAAGAAAAAAAGGCAATGGCAGTTGAGAAGACCGGATATAGCCCGGAGGAGGGTAGGGTAATCCGAGACAAAATAGTGGATGCTGCCTTCCCCAATCCCCACCCCAGAGCTAATCCAACCCCCATTTGCCAGAAGAAACTTATCACTACCCGGTCCAACTGGCCCCAACCCAGATTCAACAACTGAATGACCGAGACGGTTAAAAACACTGCCATGGGGTCATTGGTTCCGGATTCCACTTCCAATAGGTACGCCAGGTCTTTGCGCAGCCGCACGTTGCGGTCCTTTAAGATGGAAAAGACCGCCGCCGCATCGGTGGAAGAGATGATGGCACCGAGAAGAATCCCCTGTAAAAGAGAGAACTTTAATACCCAGACACAGAATAGCCCTGCCAGTACCGCAGTTATCAAAACTCCCAGGGTTGCCAGACTCAAAGCCGGCGCTAAAATGGGTTTGACTGTCTTCCAGTCGGTGTCCAAGCCGCCGGAGAAAAGGATGAGAACTAGAGAAATGACCCCTATTAATTGAGCCAACAGGGGGTCGTCAAAGTAGATTCCGCCGATTCCCTCACTGCCAGCCAGCATCCCCAGGGCTAAGAACAAGACCAGAGCCGGAACACCGAAGCGGCTGGAGATCTTGCTGAAAAAAGTCCCCAGCAAAAGCAAAAGGCCGGCTAAGAACAAAAGCTCGGTGACAGATAACATACCCCAAGATAATTCTAATGGAGAAGTTGTAAAGGTTTAAGGCTTGACTTGGAAGTGGTTTTGGATTTAATGCAATCCTTATGATAAAAGGAGTAACCATGTCTGCTAAACGATTGAGAGTCGGAATAATAATTGTGGCAGTGCTGGTTTTGTGCTGTGCCAATCTGGCGGCCCAGACCCAGGTCTTTTACCTCCCCAACGGGATGCAAGTTATCTTGAAAGAAAATCACAATGTTCCCGTGATTTCCTCAGTGGTAGTCGTCAAGGCGGGGGGCAAGAACGAGAGCGACGAAATCAACGGAGTTTCCCATCTTCTGGAACATCTGCTTTTCGACGGCACCAAGACCAGAAGTCGAGAGGATATCACCGAGGGAATCAAGGCCAAGGGAGGCTACATCAATGCCTTCACCCGAAAGGAGATGACCGGTTATATCATCCTGATGCCTAGGGAATTCTTCGAATTCGGCTTGGCGATTCAGGCCGACATGCTCTTTAACTCCGTTTTCCCGGAAGCGGAAATACCCAAAGAGAGAAAAGTCGTAATCGAAGAGATTCAAAAAGACAACGACAACATCGACTACATCGTGGAGCGCTTTTTCGATTCCACCGCCTTTGCTTTCACCCCTTATGCCATACCGGTCTTGGGCAACCAGAAAAGTGTTTCTGCCGTGCCGGTGGAAAAAATCAAGACCTATTACAAGCAGCATTATCAGCCCAACAACATGACCATTCTGGTGATGGGAGACTTCGATTCAAATCAAATGCGGAAGCTTTTGATCAAGCATTTTGGCCTGGTACCGGCCGGAAATCTGCCCGAAGAGCCATTGTTTCATTTTTCCTCCCCCTTCGAATCTGGAATAGAGGTAAGACAAACTCCGCAAGCTAAGAACACTTACTTGAATCTGGCCTTTCCGGCTCCTGGTTTGAAAGAACCCGACCTTTTTCCTTTTGAGATCTTGGCCGAGATACTCAATTCAGAGGAAGCCTCTCCCCTCTCAATCCTGACCGAAGGCCAGGACCCTTTGGCGGTGCAAGTATCCGCCTATTTGGATATAAAAAAAGAGTTCTGCACGCTCAATCTAGCTTATGTAGTCGATTCGCCGGACAAGGTAGAGGGTCTAATTGACCGGACTCTGAAAATATTGAGCGAGCTCTGGAAGACTAAATTTACCGCGCAGGAAATCCAAAGAGTCATTACTCCCAGAAAGACCGGCGAGTACCTTTTGGCCGAGCGCCCCCATTATTACTGGATGATGAAAGCGCCCCGTCTGGCCACAGCAGGATGGGAGTTCATGGAAAATGAGTTTACGAATCTGGAGAAGGTCCAGCCCCGGGATTTGAATCAAGCGGCTAAAAAATATCTCTCTGAACCTGTTTACATGGGAACAATTGTGATGCCACCGTCTGATAAGGAATACAGTTTTACTCAGGCGACCACCCGACAGGAAGTTGAACCCAGGCAGGCCGACTATCTGAAAAAGATACTGGCCAACGGCTTGACCGTTTTAATCAAGAGCAATCCTGCTTCTGAAGTATTCGCCCTGAATATCCTAGGGAAAAACCGGTCTGCCCTGGAGCCGGAGGGTAAAGAAGGAATCGCCGACTTTCTCAACCGCATGCTTTTGCAGGGGACAAAATCCAGGACAGCCGAGCAGATTCAGAAAGAACTGCAGTCGGTAGGTGCACAGTTACAGGTGGTCGACAACCCATACATCCCGTACGACGACCGCTACTTGTCACCCCAGTACGCTTACTTCCGATTTGAGAGCATAGACCAACTCGCCATTCCGGCCCTGACCCTGATTGATGATTTGGTCGCCAGTTCAGTTTTTCCTGAGGCAAAAATAGAAGAGACCAGAAAAGAAATCCTTTCAGTCCTGAAAAAGGATCAGTCCTCCCCCTCCAAGAACTGCAGCCAGCTTTTCTATCAGACCTTGTTTGTTAACCATTCTTATCAGAAGCCGATTTCCGGCACATTCGAATCGGTTGGCTCCATTTCCAGAGATGATCTGGTAAATTTTCACCGGGAATTCTATTCGGCTGGGAATTTGATTCTATCAGTAGTGACCGGTCTGCCGGCCGAGCAGGCCCTGGCCTTAATTGAAAAGAAATTCTCCGGACTCGCCAGCGGAATGATTGAAGTTCAACAGAATGCTGCTCCATCCAGACCTGAGGGAATCCAAACTGCAGAGAAGAAGTTGGAATCTCAACAGCTGTATCTTTATCTGGGCTGTTTATTACCGGGACTCTCCGGAAAGGAGCGGGTGGTGGTGGAAGTAGCCAACTCAGTTCTCTCCAGCCGCCTGGGTCTGAACTTGCGGGAAAAACAGGGGCTGGCTTATTCAGTTTCCTCAGCCATCAGGTGGGATAAAGACTTCGGCTGGTTTTACTGCTATATCGGAACCTCTCCGCAAAATTATGAAACTGCCAGAAGTGGAATCATAAACGAAATCGAGAAACTGCGAAAAGAGACTATCTTTTCGGAAGAATTAGCAAAAGCCCGCAACGATTTGTGGGGGTCGCTTTTGATGTCCCGGCTTTCTTCCATCAACCAGGCTTTCCAAATGGGTGTCAGTGAATTCCTGGGAACAGGCTACCAGTGGGACCAGCAGTTCTTGGAAATTTTGCCCCAAGTGACCGCAGATGAAATCAAGGCTGCTTTTTGGAATTTATTCGGGCTGGACGACTATGTTCTGGCCGTGGCCGGGAAGAAATAGCTCCGGCCGTCAGCATAGCCGATTGATTTGACAAAGTCCGGCGGGATTGGTATTATCGATAAACAGCAACAGGACTCTTTTAAAGTCACTGGGGGTGTAGCTCAGTGGTAGAGCATCTGCCTTTTAAGCAGGAGGTCGAAGGTTCGATCCCTTCCACCCTCAGATAAAGATGAAGGGTAAGTCGTTGGAGGACTTGGGGGAGATTGTGGGGTAGCGGGATTTTGTTTCTCCAGCCTTAAACCGAGTAATAGCCCCAGAAATCGAAAATAAGTGGCCTTGGAGCTAAACCGCAGTGGAAGACTTTGGGAGATCGATCCGTTTTATCCTTTAAGAAAATCAATCTTACTTGCAAGCCGGATTACATTAAGCTCTCTATCCCCTTTAAACCTGTCTCTATCTGGGTGACCAATCGCATAATCTTGTGGTAATATCTATGCTGCAGCAAGCCCAAATCACCCAGTGACTGCATCCTGGTTTCACCCAAGCAATAGGCTGACGCCGCCGTCTTGTATGAACCATACTTCTGCAAGAGAAAGGCGAAATGCTTCAAACCAGCGTCAATGTTCTTTTCCCTCACCAACAGATCGTCCCTGGTCAATTCCGGCTGATAAATGCGCGCGGTGGTCAATTTTACTTGAAGCCAACCCAGCGCTCCAGCATGGCTTTCAGCTTTGTCCCTGAAACTGGATTCTACCCAGGCTTGACAGACCACAAAGGTCGGGTCTACTCCATGCTCCTGACTTTTCAACCAAACATACTTTAGCTCCGACTCATCAAGAGAAAACACTTTGACCACTTTCTCTTTCCACCTTTCGAATAAATACCCATCCAGTGTCCAGTCATAAGCATAATGGAGAGTAACAGGAACTAAGCCTACTATCAGAAATGCTAAAATCAGCTTGCGTATCATCACTCTTGGCTCTAAATGACGTCTCTTCATTGTTGCTTCCATGCCTCCCTCCTTCTCATCGAATCTAATCTGCTTCGTGGTTTGACTCCGGTAAGTGCAACGGATTTGCCAAATGATTCTAGGGCATGCGGAGGGTGAGGTAATTTCTTGTGACAGAAGGAGAAGTGCTTGTGTGGAAAATTAATACAATAACAAAGCGGAAAAATGTTCCTTTCAGACTGCTGTAGCTCTCCTCAGGAATTATGCAAGGAAAGTCATAGGGTCCCCTGTTTCAATTCTGTTTCCGCTTGGGCTCATAATAGTGGCTTTCTTGGATTATTATTGGGAGGTCGAGAAACCGCCAAGTTATTGCCGCAGTGACTGACTTGTTTTCTCCCGGATACGAAGGAAGGATATGGCTTAATCTTTCCGCGCTTAGTTTGAGTGGGCAAATCTCAGGTTATGATTCAGAAGAAATGAACATCACTTGGACTTTGTTAATTTATTCACAATCAAAGAGATAGCTTGACAACCTTTCTCCTATTGTTATATTTTAGTCGTGCAATCTGAGTTTAGGGATTGCCTTTTTGTTTCTTGATGAAGGAGTAAGAAGCGCCGGGAAACTTCTGCCAGTGTCTGCGGTTCTTAAAACAAAAGCTTAAACCTTTAACTATCCAGCTGTAGGAGGTTCGGATGTGCTATCGCGGTAAGTGGTTTGGAGTCCTTCTGTTATTGACTGCTCTTAACGTCTGTCCGCTGACATATGCTGTGGAGGAGGAAACCAATGAGTTTGAGTGCGGAACGATTCACCCCAGGGAAGAAATGAGACTATGGGAGGAAGCTATTGCCAGGGGAGAGATTATCCTGGTAACTCCACCCAAGCCGGGAATTCCCCGTATACAACCAGCCAGCCATGATTCTCTAACCCCCAAAACTCCCGTTACACCCAAGGATTTTTTCCTTTATGAGGACACCAACCGACGTCTGGTGAACCCATTCAGTTTTTCCTCGCTGCGCAGCTTAATGGTTCAAGCGGCTAATGCCTTAATCGCCAGAGACGGGGACCAGTGGGATTATCTGGCTTACTTTTGCGCCTTTGAACCTCATGCCGCCTCTCAGATCGGGGCCGCCTTTTATTCGGGAATAAAGAATAGTGTGACCGGACTGGGGGACCTGGGGGTTTTTGACGCCCACGCCAGCTTAAGCTTGTCCGGCAGCAAGAGCCAGGGCTTTGTGATGATGTGGAACATCGCCTCCTGGGATGCCGACAGCTCCGACTTGGCCAATGCAACTCATCTGGTCTTAGGTCAGGAGTTTGAGCACCGCTGGGGGATGTTTTTATTCGATACCGACAATGGAGTAATGCTGCAGGGTGATGATGTAAGTGGCTGTGGCCGCAGCAGCCACTGGAATTGGCAAGTTGATTTGCAGGGCGGGGGAATGGAGTCTCAGGAATGGACCGGTTCCTCGCCGGCCACAGTAGACAGCACTCTTTATACCAACATTTTCGCTGATCTGGCCTTCAATTCTGACATCGGAGGAGTCTGGAGTTTCACCGATTTATATCTGATGGGTTACGTGAGCCCGGCTGAAATGGACTCCGGCAACAGTGAGTCCCGCTTCATGGATGACGGTTGTACCGACCCCTATAGCGGCACTATCACATCGTTCAATTCTGACAACATTGCCAACACCAACGGTTTTCGTTCACCGGACGCAGGCAGCTCTCAGCATTCCTTCCGCACTGCTTGGATTGTCTTCTATCAGCCCGGTGACCCTCCCTCCACTGGTGAATTGCAGAGGGCAGGCGATATGATGACCAAGTGGACTCAGAACTGGAATTTCGGCACCTTGGGGAGAGGGTTTGATGACAACGCCATCTTGCCACCTTTTGTGATAGAAGCTGAATCCACTTCTCTGCAGCAAACCCTGGGACCCAACAGCCCTAATTTTATCCCAACCGGGGGGGGATTTCTTCCGAATTTCGACACGGTCGGATTCACCGTCTGTGTGACCGACAGCGCCGGGACTCACGACCCCACTTCAGGGTTGTTGCACTATTCAGTCGAAGGGGACACCCCTTACGTGGCGGTACCTTTGGCTTCATTGGGAGGCGGGTGTTACCGCGCCACCCTCCCGGCCTTAGCCTGCGAACAGAGAATCAACTACTACGTGAGTTTCCTGACCTCGGATTCCAGCTACATTATCACTGAGCCGATTGGCTCCTCCACCACCCCTTTCAGTGCTATGGCAGTCCTCTCTGAATCGCTGATTCTCTCGGATGATTTTGAGACTGACCAGGGATGGACGGTGGGATTCACTGGAGACAATGCCACCACCGGAATCTGGACCAGAGTTGATCCTTATGGAACTGGGCCCCAACCAGAGCATGACAATGACACCGGCAGTGGTACTCTATGTTATGTTACCGGGCAAGGCACTCCTTATCCGGGAGGGGTCTTGGGAGAGAATGATGTTGATGGAGGAAGGACAAGCCTAATCTCTCCTGCTTTTGATCTCTCTGGTCAAAATGGTCTCGTCCGTTACTCCCGCTGGTACTCGAACAATTCTGGTGCCACGCCAGGTACGGATAAATTCACGATCACTATTTCCAATAACAACGGGACGACATTTCCAGAGACTCTGGAAGTGGTCACCGAGAACCAAATCGGCTGGGTCACCAAGCAATTTGTGGTCGACCATTTTATCACCCCCTCCAGCCAGATGAAAGTTCGCTTTGAAGCATCGGATTTGGGCGCCGGCACTTTGGTCGAAGCCGGAGTTGACGACTTCGAGGTATTTGTCATGCCTACCGCCGCCCTGCCCGGAGATGCCAACGCCAGCGGTAATTACACTCTGGGAGACGTTATTGCCATAGTGAATTATCTCTTTAACAAACCCGGGTGTTCCCCCATGCCGAACTGCTGGCTGTCCAACCTGCTCTGCCGGGGAGACTGGGATGGAAGCACCACCGTGACCCTGGGAGACGTGATACGAGGGGTGAATTACCTGTTCAACAAGCCGGGCGGACCCTGGAATGCAATTCCGGTTGAGAGCTGTTGTAAGTCGCTATAGCTAAGTATAGAATCAGGTTAAAAAGCCGAGGAAACCCTCGGCTTTTTGTTTATAGGAATAATTTACCCATTATGTATCGAGGAAAGCGCAGGTTTAGTCACAACAGATTGTGTGGGAAAAACTTTCCGAGTGAAAACCTTCAAAAAAAGTTGACAGGCCTGTAACAGAGTTGGATTTTTGACGTAGAGTAACTCAGAGCAAGGGGTGTTGGATGATAAGTGGGTTTCTACTTATTTCACCCCTGATTTGAAATAACGCTTGAGGAAGACACAAGGAGGTGCCTAATGGAACTGAAGGAACTCATCCTCGAGGAGCTGGAAGAGCGTATCGCTCCCGGCTCGGTGTCAGCTAGTGGCCAGGTTGCTGCAATATAATCTGGTTTCAACTGACTAACACCTCCTTTTTAAGAAGGCTGCCTTACGGCAGCCTTCTCCATTTCTGCGCTTATTCCCATGAAGTCTGAGATTTAGGAGTCCACTAACAATACGAGTCTCATTTACGTCCGGCTCGTGGTTTCTGATTGGTCTTTATGGCCGGGGGGAAAGGTAAGAGTAAATCCGGCTCCACATTGTATATGTAAGGGTCTAAGACCAAGCGGTTGGCCCACTTCAATTCTTCTTCTTTCTCGGGCAACAACACCGTAGCCTTGTACAGTTCAGTGCCGTCCGGCTTTAAAACCGGCCGGAGGAGGCTATTATTATTGAAAGGTAGAATCTCTAAATCGTAATCCCTATCCAGGTGGCGGAGAACTTCATCCTCATTTAGCCCGGGCCGGAAGGTTACATGCAGGTATCTCCCCGGCCTCCAGCTAGAGTCTGGATATTTTTCTTGAAGATTTTGGAGCTCGACCGAAGGATAAATCATTTGAGTCGTATCCGCTACAATCTGACAGACTTTTTCGGGAAAATACATATTCCCTGCCCAGGCAATGTCGTAGACCCCTTCTCTTAGCTTATTAAACGCAAACTGACCGGTGGTATCCAGACGGGTGGAGTCGACGAGTTTATCCTCATAAAACAGGTAAGCCGATACTCCCGGCAATAGCATGCTCTGGTACTTGCCATAGGTAGAGACGATCCCCTTAAGTTGAAAGTGCTCTTCTACTCTTAAGACATTGATCTGGGGCTTGTCCCCCCAGGCAGTGGCAGACAGAACGATAACCAATATCAGCATTCTTCTTTTCACATTAAGTACTTCGTCAGACTGTGCCAAAACGTTTACTCCGGATGGTTTCTGCTTGACAACCCTCTGCTGGACTCTTATTTGAATACTTTAGACTATGCCCAAAGCCAGCTATTCTCTCCTGAAAAAAGAACTCATTCAGGTGGGTAAGCTTCTCTACCAGAAGAACTTCGTAGTAGCTTCAGAAGGCAATATCAGCCTCAAGTTGGAGGAAAATAAAATCTTGGTCACCCCTTCTGGGTTGAACAAAGGCTTTCTGGACCAGAAAGAATTAGTGACGGTAGACTCAAGTGGGAAAAAGCTCTCCGGTTTTCTAAATCCCTCTTCTGAATTGAAAATGCATTTGGCGGTTTACGGAAAAAGAAAAGACCTACGGGCGGTGGTCCACGCCCACCCGCCCTATGCCACGGCACTGACCGTTGCCGGCCAAGCCCTGGAAAATTTCTTTCTGCCGGAGGCGGTGCTCTCAGTGGGTAGGGTCCCTTTAAGCGATTATGCTACTCCTACCACCCAGGCTGTCCCCCGGGTAATTGAAGATATGATCGCCAAACACGATGCTGTTCTGATCAAGAATCATGGCCTCATAACCTGCGGCAAGGATTTGTGGGAGGCCTATTTCAAAATGGAAATAGTCGAAAAGTTGGCCCAGATTTTTGTCATTGCCAGGATGCTAGGTAAGATTGACTATCTTAGCCTAGAGCAGGTTCAGCAACTGGAAAAGGTGCGAGCTTCCCTATTGACCAAATGAAAAGCCCTGCCAGTGAGAGGTAATGCGCAGAAAACTATTCATCACCCAATCTGAGAGGATGCTCAAGATTCCCCCCTTCCTGTTGGGGGAATTGGCCAGATTGAAGGCCAAGCACAGGCCGGAAGAACTGATTGATCTGGGGACTGCTATCTCCGATATTGACCCACCCCAAGCCGTCCGGGATGAGATAGCCGCCTGGGTCACCAGCAAGAGCGACTTCTACCGGGTCAGCTCGCAGATTAAAGAGGAATTGAAAAAGGAGTTTGCCGGTTGGTTCTTTAATAGATACCGGGTGGAACTAGACCCCAAGAGGGAAATCTTGATGCTGCCCGGACAGAGGGAGGCTATCAATCTGGCTAGCCTGAGTCTAGTCAACCGGGGCGAAAAAGTTCTGGTCTGCGACCCGGCCTTCCCCGCTTATCGTTCTGCCGCCAGCCTGGCTGAGGCGGAGATAATGGTGTTACCCCTTCTGGAGCGCAATGATTTTCTACCCAACCTGGGCCTTTCTAAATCAATACTCAGCAAAGCCCGGCTCCTATTGTTAAACTATCCCAACAATCCCACTTCGGCGGTGGCCGATCTCAATTTTTATCAGGGGGTCATAGATTTGGCCAGAGAGCACAACCTCTTGGTGATAAACGATGCGGTCTATAATGAGATCTACTATGAAGGTCTTGTTCCGCCGTCACTTTTGCAGATTGAACGGGCCAAGAATTTTGTGCTGGAGCTGCATACTTTGCAGTTCACCTACAATTTGATGGGTTTGCCCTTGACTTTTGCGGTGGGGGGGAAAGAACTATTGGCTTATCTCTCCGAGATTATGTCTAACTTCTTTTCCCCGGTAGCGGATTACGTCTTTCGGGCCGGTCTGGCCGCACTGAAAAACTATGACTCCTATACCGAGACACTTAGACGGATCTACCAGCAGAGAAGAGAGAAGGTTCTGTCCGAAATTCGCAACCTGGGCTGGAAAGCTAAAAGACCGATGGCCACCCACTTTATCTGGATGGAGATTCCCAGAAGGTATACTTCAGTGGGATTTTGCCGCCTGGTATTGAGGAAGACCGGGGTAGCCTTTGTTCCTGGGAGCTGGTTCGGAGAAAACGGGGAGGGGTGGGCCAGGGTCAGCCTCTGCCAGCCGGAGGAAAAGATCAAGGAAGCATTTGAGAGAATCCACCTGCATTTGCCTTTGTTCAAGAGGAGATTCAGGAGGGAGTAATGTTACCGGCGCCGCGGTTGTCCCGACTTGTTATTCTAAAGCCAAACAGACATACTTAAGTCATGGGAGTCATTCGTCTGCACAACATGACCTTCTACGGATACCACGGCACCTCCCAGGCCGAACGCCAGACCGGCCGGAGGTTCGAGGTGGACTGTGAATTGTTTTCCGATCTGAATAGAGCAGCCCAGAGCGACCATCTGGCTGACACCATCGACTATACGGCGGTGTATAATCTGGTAGAGCAGACCATACAGAAGAACCGCTTTAATCTATTGGAGACTATCGCGGTCAGATTGGCCAATCAGATACTGGAGAGATTCAAGGTTGAAGAAGTATTGGTGCGGGTGCGCAAAAAAATACCTCCCATTCCCGGCAATTTGGACCACATCGAGGTAGAGGTCAGAAGAAAGAAAGTTTAGTGGCGGAAGTTTTTATCGGCTTCGGCTCCAATCTGGGCCAGCGTGAAAAGAATATCCAGAAGGCTCTGCAAATCCTCTCGGAACATCCCCAGATAATGATAACGCGGATCTCCTCTCTGTTTGAAACCGAGCCGGTAGAGATGGAGAGTAAAAACCTTTTTCTGAACGGAGCGGTGCAGGTCCAGACCGTGCTGATTCCTCAGAAACTGGCTCCCTTGCTGGAGAATATTGAGCTTAAAATGGGGCGGCCGAAAGATGAAAAGGGGAAAAAACAAGACCGGGCCATCGATCTGGACCTTCTTTTTTATAACGATCTGATTTTTTCCATTCCCGGCCTCACCGTTCCTCATCCCCAGGCCCACCGGCGCAGGTTCGTACTCTTGCCCATGCTGGAGATCGCGCCCGAGTTCGAGCACCCTTATTTCCGCGTTCCCTTGAAGCAGATGCTGGACAGCCTAGAGTCCAAAGAAAAGGTCACTCCATGTCCCAATTTGACTATATCGCTGTAGAGGGAATCATCGGCTCGGGTAAGACCGGCCTGGCTAACTTTCTGGGTCAGAAACTTGGGGCAACTCTGATTCTGGACGACACCCGGGCCAATCCCTTTCTGGCTGACTTCTACACTGACCCGGCTCGGTTCTCTTTTTCGGCCCAGATTTTCTTCCTTTTGACCAGATACCGGCAGTTAAAAGCTTTGGCCGAGCCGGATTTGTTCGAGAGAAAAAGAGTGGCCGACTATGTTTTTGCCCGGGATGAGATCTTTGCCCGCCTCAATCTCCATCAGAGAGAGTATAGCCTTTATCAGAATCTGCATAAAATGATACGGACCGAAATTGTCCCCCCGGATTTGGTGGTCTACCTTCAGACTCAGCCCGCGGCAGCCCTAAATAGGGTCAGGTCCCGCAAAACCTCACATCATACTCATCACACAGCAGCTTACCTGGAAAGTCTATCCACCGCCTTTGACCAGTACTTTTTTCACTACGACCAGACTCCGCTTCTGATCGTCAAGACAGATGATTTAGACCTGTCCGAGAAGCAGAGTGATATGGAATTGATTATAGCCGAAATTGAGAAAACCTCCTACGGCACCCGCTATATTGCTCCAGCTCGAAAGGACGTGTTGTTGTGAAAGATAGAGTCACCACTAAAGCCTTTCTCGGATTTAAGCAAAGGAAGGAAAAGATTGCGGTTCTAACCGCCTATGATTTCTACACTGCCAGGATTCTGGATGAGATTGGAATCGACTGCATCCTAGTGGGAGATTCGGCCAACATGGTCTTTTACGGCTATCCCAATACTCTTTCCATTCCCATGGAGGTAATGCTCTATCATACCAAAGCAGTTGCCAACGCAGTCAAGAGAGCTTTAGTAGTAGGGGATATGCCCTTCTTGTCATATCAGCCTTCGGTGGAAACTGCCATCTGCAATGCCGGAAGATTCCTGAAAGAAGGAAATGCCCAGGCGGTCAAGCTCGAGGGGGGATTGGAATTAGCCCAGACCGCTAGAAAGGTGATAGAGGCCGGCATACCGGTGATGGGGCATATCGGCCTGGTCCCCCAGTCAATTCATAAATTCGGGTCTTACAGCGTGCAAGGCAAGACCCCGGAAAAGGAGACCTACCTCATAGATTCAGCTCTGGCCTTGCAGGAAGCGGGCTGTTTTTCTATCGTGCTGGAGGCCGTACCGATGGAGTTGGCCAAAAGAATTAGCCAGAACCTTCAGATACCCACCGTTGGAATAGGAGCCGGCCCTGAGTGTGACGGCCAGGTATTGGTCATCAATGACATATTGGGGTTGTTTGAGGAGTTTAAACCCAAGTTTGTCAGGCAGTACGCTAAGTTGTCAGACCAAATCCGCCTGGCGGCAAAAAGTTATCTAGAAGAAGTCAAGAAGGGAAAGTTTCCCGGTCCCGAAGAGTCGTTTTAATCGCTTGCTTTCCTATATCTGATTTGACTATATTGTGTTAATCCTTCAATGGCCGTTTTGAATCCCGAAAGCCAAGCATCGTCATGAAGATCATCACCTCCCCCAACCGGATGCAGAGGACCTCTCAGGCTCTGAAAAGGAACGGGAAAGTCATCGGGTTTGTCCCCACCATGGGTTATTTGCACCAGGGACACTTAAGCCTGGTCAAGGAAGCCAAAAGAAGGTCTGACATGGTGGTAGCCTCCATTTTTGTAAATCCTATCCAGTTTGAGCCCAGCGAGGATTTCCAGAGGTACCCCAGAGACTTGAATCGGGACAAAAATCAGTTGCAAGAGGCTAAATGTGACATTCTCTTTTTTCCCAGCCAGAAAGAAATTTACCCGGAGGGGTTTTTGACTTATGCCAATGTGGAAGAGATTACCCGAAGTTTAGAGGGGGCATCCCGACCCGGACATTTCAAGGGAGTAGTCACAGTGGTGGCCAAACTGTTTAACCTAGTCCTGCCGGACTTGGCCTTTTTCGGCCAGAAGGACGCTCAGCAGGTAGTGACCATCAAGAAAATGGCTGCCGATTTGAACTTTCCAATTGAAATCGTAACTTGCCCTACGGTGAGAGACCAAAACGGGTTAGCACTTTCTTCCCGCAATACGTATTTGAATACCGATGAATACCGGCAGGCCTTGTCCCTGTCCGAAGCCCTGCAGAAGGCCAAGGACTTAATCCGGCTGGGAGAGAAGGATCCCCGGATAGTTACAAATTCCATGCGGGAAGTAATCCAGAAAAATCCCTCTGCCCAGATTGAGTACCTTGCCCTCACCGACCCTAAGGAGCTGAAGCCGGTTGACAAAATTCAGAAAGATGTATTAATATCAATGGCAGTTCGAATCGGTACCACCCGCCTGATTGACAACATTTGCCTTAAAGTCAATGAGAAAGTCAGAGAAATACGATGTTGATACAGATATGCAAGTCCAAAATTCACCGTGCCAGAGTAACCCAAGCCAGATTAGATTACGAAGGCTCCCTGACTATTGATTCTGTGCTGATGAAAAAGGCTGGCGTGATTCCTTTTGAAAAAGTTCAAGTGGTGAACTTAAACAACGGGGAGAGGTTTGAGACCTACCTGATCGAAGGCAAAGCTCACACCGGCACCATCTGCCTGAACGGCCCGGCCGCCCGTCTGGGACAAGTGGGAGACGAGGTCATTATTATCGCCTATGCCTGTATAGAGCCAAAAGAGGCCCAAAAAATAAAACCCAAATTAGTCTATCTAGACTCAAAGAATAGGATTAGAAGATGAGACATCTTGACACAGTTGCCGTGATTCTAGCTGCTGGACAGGGGAAAAGGATGAAGTCCGAACTCCCCAAAGTATTACAGGAAATCAACGGGAGAGCCATCATTGAGTATGTCATTGATTCCGTCAGAAGCGTGGGGGTATCCAAGGTTCTGGTGGTGATCGGCTACCAGGGAGGCTTGGTGCAGTACCGACTCAAGAGCCGGGGCTTGGAATTCGTCTGGCAGAGAGAACAGTTGGGAACCGGACACGCCCTTTTGCAAACCAAACCTTTTCTGGAGCATTTTAAGGGAAAAATTCTGGTGACTTGCGGAGACATGCCCTTTGTGAGTGCGTCCAGTTTAGATAAACTTATCTCGGGCGTGGATGAGGAAGTTCCGGCCGCAGTTTTGACCGGAGAATTGGATGATCCCGGCGAATATGGGAGGATTGTGAGAACCAAAGTTGGTTTGGTGGAGAAAATCGTGGAGGCTAAGGATGCCACCCCCAAGGAGAAAAAGATTAAAGAGGTCAGCAGCGGGACCTTCTGTCTGGAGGCCAGAGCAATATTTCCGTTCTTGGAGAATCTCTCTTCGGATAACGCCCAAAAGGAGTATTATTTGACCGACCTGGTCACTTTCTGGAGGGCCAAAGGGAAAAAGACCGCTGCAGTCGCGGCTGAATCGGCCGAAGAATTAATGGGAGTCAACTCCGAGGAGGATCTGAATATGGTCCGGGAGGTTTGGGCTAACAGACAGACCGGCTCCGCCGTATCAGAGACAGAAGCCTCTGAAGAAACTTAAGCGTTAATTTCTTGACAGCCGGATGGAAAGCTATTATACTAAGGTAGAATCAGGGGAATTGTCTTGAAAAGAGAAACCTTTGCCATAGTCTTAAGCTTAGCGGTGGTCGCATTGGCCGGTGCTAAGGCTTGGCCCCAGACCCCGGCCATTGCCAATCAGCCCTCGAATCCGGGAAAGCTTTTCGGTCTGGTGCCGGCCAAGACTTTTTCCCTTTTGGATCCGTCCAAGCTTCACATTCGCAATAGCTATAGCTTTTCCTATGTTTCGGCAGGTAAATACTCAGGCAGCTTTGGTTTGTATCAGACTTCCATCGCTTATCAGGTAGCCAGTCCTCTCTATTTGCAGGTAGACTTGGGCTATCTGCATCAGCCTTTTGGCTTTAAGAACAACATCGATGTGGGAAGCAGGTTTTTTCCCAATGTACACATGCTCTACCGTCCCGGAGAGAACTTTTCTTTGTCCATTAATGTTTTGACCGGGCCGAGCAATAACTATAACCCCTATTGGTATCTGGAGGACCGCTAAACCTAGATACTCTTTTGACTCTACTTCCCCGGGGCCGCCTCTCTTAAATGTTTTTCAAAAATAAATCAAAAAAGCAGAAAAATAAGTTTTACAAGACCGGGCCATCCAAATACAGGCTGAATAGATGGGACTATCTTTTAGTGGGATTGACTTTCGTAGTCGGGTTGTTTGTGGTATCGGTAGCCCAGAGATGGGGGGCCGATCCGGTAGCAGAGAGCAGTCATCAGCCGGCCCTGCCGGAGATCTTGAGGGTTCAGGTATTAAACGCCTGTGGGGTAAAAAACGTGGGTGACAGAGTAAAGGCTAAGATCCAGTCCAGAAATCCGACCGACTTTTACTATTTTGACGTGGTGGATAAAGCCAATTTTAAGGCCTTTGATATTCAGGAGAGCTTTGTGGCCTTCCAGGCCGGGGGACAGGAGGACGCCGCGGCAGAGCTCTGCCGGGTTTTGGGGTTGCCGGCCAACCGAATCGTCCAGCAGGAGTTCGGAGACAATTTCATGGAATTCGATCTGAAAGTCATCGTGGGGCAGGATAACCAGGGGTACTTGCGAAAGGAGTAAACAGACCAAGGTTGAAACTCTCCTCCACCCGGCTGGCTCATAGCCTGAGCCACCTGGCCCTCTCCAAGAAGGCCTCGGATATCCATCTCTTGGATGTCCGCAAACTGACAGAAATGACCGACTACTTTGTGATCTGCACCGCCAACGCCGATTTGCACGGCCGGGCCATAGCCGACGGCCTGAGCGAAGAAATGGAGAAGAAAAAGATACACCCCCTGCACCGGGAGGGGTATCAACAGGGCCAGTGGATACTTTTGGACTTTGTCGATGTGGTGGTTCATATTTTTCTGAAGGAGGCCCGAGAGTTTTACAATTTGGAAAGCCTGTGGGGAGATGCCCGCCGCAAGGTTTTAAGCCACAATGGCCGCTTCCGGGTATACAACGGACAATTTAAACTCAAAAAACCGCGCAAAAAGTAATGACACCTATCGTTAATAGAATGTTTTTCCCACCTCTAGTCATTAAGGAGTGACAGTATGGATATCATCGAACTTAAGGCCAAGACCATGCCGGAGCTGATGGATATTGCCGAGCAACTGGAAATCCCGGGAGTCTCCAGCTTGAGAAAACAGGACTTAATTTTCAAAATCCTGGAGGCCAAGACCGAAAAGACCGGTCTGGTCTACGCCGAGGGAATTTTGGAAGTGATGCAGGAAGGTTACGGTTTCTTGCGCTCTCCGGATTACAACTACTTGCCGGGCCCGGACGACATCTACGTCTCTCCCTCCCAGATTAAGCGTTTTGACTTGAAAACCGGAGACACGGTTTCCGGTCAGGTGCGCCCTCCCAAGGATAATGAGCGCTATTTTGCCCTCTTAAAGATCGAGGCGGTCAATTACGAAAACCCTGAGATCTCCAAGCACAAGATCATGTTTGACAGTTTGACCCCACTCTATCCGGAGAAAAAGCTCAGGCTGGAAACTGCGCCGGAAGAAATCGCCATGCGGATCATGGACCTTTTAACTCCGGTAGGTAAAGGCCAGAGGGGGCTGATCACTTCTCCCCCCAAGGCTGGTAAGACAATACTTCTGCAAAAAATCGCCAACTCCATTACCAATAATTCTCCCGAAGTAAAGCTTATTGTTCTTCTAATTGACGAAAGGCCGGAAGAGGTCACCGATATGAAGCGTTCGGTCAAAGGAGAAGTTATTTCATCCACCTTTGACGAGCCCGCCGAAAGACACGTTCAGGTGGCGGAAATGGTGATTGAAAAGGCCAAACGCCTGGTAGAGCATCAGCAGCATGTGGTGATTCTTTTGGACTCGGTGACCCGTTTGGCCCGGGCCTACAATGCGGTGGTGCCCCACTCCGGTAAAATTCTTTCCGGTGGAGTGGACGCCAACGCCCTGCAGAAGCCCAAGCGCTTTTTTGGAGCTGCCCGAAACATAGAAGAAGGCGGCTCTTTGACCATCATCGCCACGGCCATAATTGAGTCCGGCTCCCGGATGGACGAAGTTATCTTTGAAGAGTTCAAGGGAACCGGCAACATGGAAATTGTATTGGACCGAAGGCTTTCTGATCGGCGTATATTCCCAGCCATCGACATCAACCGCTCCGGCACCCGAAAAGAGGAGCTACTTTTGGAGCCGGAAGTGCTCAATAAGCTCTGGGTTTTAAGGAAATTCTTAAACGAGATGAACGCGGTCGAGGCCATGGAATTTTTGATCGACAAGATGAGAAAGACCCGCTCCAACTCCGAATTCTTGAAATCGATGAAAGATTAGAGGCCCGGGTCTTATTTCGAGGAGGGGGAATCCTCGTCGTCCCGCCAGATCTATATCAAAGAAGAAGCCTTTTGAGAATGCCTATGGGAAGGCTGCCTTTCCGTATCACAGGAACTGTTTCTGCTTGACGCTGCAGAATAAAAAAATAGCTTAAGCTTGTGCTGGAACTGCGAAACGTTGGCAAAGTCTACCCAGGGGATATGATGGCCTTGTTCAACGTCAGCCTGGTCTTAAATCCGGGGGAGCTTGTGACAATCTACGGACCGACCGGGGCGGGTAAAACCACTTTGATAAGGCTTATATCGGCTGAGGATGTTCCGACGGATGGCGAAATTCTCTTTGATGGTCTTTCCTCCCTGAGATTGAAAGGGAAAAGACTTTTGCAGTGGCGGCAGAATATCGGTACAGTCTATCAAGACTTGCGGCTGTTGAAGGATAAGACTGTGGCTACCAACGTGGCTGTTCCTCTCCGGGTGCAGGCCAAGACCAAAAAGGAAATTGAGAATCTCACTCTGGAAATGTTGAGCTTTTTGCGAATGGAGGCCCGTAAAGATTCTTATCCGGATGAGCTTTCGGCCGGAGAAAAGCAGAAAGTGGCCTTGGCCCGGGCCCTGGTCTCCCAGCCTCGGCTAATCCTGGCTGATGAACCGACGGCCAACTTGGATACCCCCACCACACAGGAGATTTTGAGCCTTATTCGAGGTTTGAACCACCTGGGAAACACCATCCTTTTGACCACCAACCGGAAGGAGGTGGCGGACTTTCTCTCTTTTGGGAAGACCTGTCAGCTCAACCTGGGGAGGCTTGCTTGAGCTGGGGCTACAGCTTAAAAGAGGCCTTGGCCGACTTCTGGCAGGATAAGATTACCACTATGCTGGCTATTGTGACCATTGCATTCTCTCTTCTGGTGCTTAATTTTTTTCTGCTTTTAATCTGGAATCTCAATCAGATTGTCAAGGACTTCAAAAAACAGTTCCAGATTCAGATTTATCTGGTAGCCACGGCTCAGCCCGGGGAAATTGCCGATCTGGAGGCCTTTCTGCGCACCCAGCCGGAAGTCGAGAATCTGAAATTTGTCTCTCAGGAAGAGGCCTTAGAGGAAATGGAGGAGTTCTTCGGGGCCGATCTGCTCAGAGGATTAGATGAGAATCCCCTTCCCGGTTCCTTTGTCTTGGACATCCGGGAGAGATTTCGGATCCCCAGAGCATTAGCAGGTCTGGCCAACCGAATTAAAGCCAGGCCGGGAGTGGAGCAAGTCGAATACGGAAAGGAGTCTTTGGACCGTTTGGACAGTTTGTTTAATACCGCGGTTAAGGTTGCTTTGCTCTTCGGGGGATTCATTCTGGTAGCCATCGTCTTGATCGTGGCCAACACCATCCGCCTCTTAATCAACCTTAAAAGAGAGACGGTGCGGCTTTACCGTCTAATGGGCGCTAGGTCAGGACTGGTAGTCCTGCCTTTTGTTTGGGAGAGTCTGATACTTGGCTTCTTCGGAACTTTCCTCTCTTTGGTTTTGCTCTGGGGGATTTTTAGATTGTTTCAGATTAAACTCTTCAGTCTGGTATTTCTCCCCTATCAAGTAATTTTCATCATGTTGGGAACGGTCCTGTTATTATCCCTTGTGGGGGGGCTAATCTCTCTGCGCAGAGTCGCCCGGGCATGAGAGCCATCTTTTTGGTTGTCCTCATTCTATTCTCTGTGGTTGCCCAGCTCGGCGCTCAAACCGACCAACAGGAGCAGATCGAGACCCAGCGCAGGGAACTGGAGCGGATTCAAAAAGAGCTGGAGGTCAAACGCGGTTCTATCGAAAAACTGAAATCCAGGGAAAAGGGGGTTCTGGCCGAGCTCTCCGATGTTGAAGAAGAACTGGAGCTGGTTAACAGGTTGATTAAAAAGATGAGTAAGCAAGAAAAGGATTTGACCAAGAATATTAGCCTGCGCAATCTAGAGCTGATGGAAGCGGAGCTGATTCTTCAGCAGAAAAGAAGGCTCTTGTCCTCTCGTTTAAATCAAGTCTACCGCTACGGGCGGTACTACCGAGCCAGTCTATTGCTTTCGGCCGAGTCTCCGGTGGATCTGGTCAAGCGGTATTACTTTCTGGAAAAACTCACCCAGAAAGACAGGGAGCTTATTGACCAGGTTTTGGGATACATTACCGGCATTGAAGAAACCAAGGCCGGCCTGGTGTCTAACCTGGAAGAACTGCAGAAACTTAAAAGAGGCAAAATCAAAGAGGAGGACAACCGGGAGCAGATATTGGCTCAGAAGCAGCGCCTGTTGAAGAATATTCGCCAGGACCGGAAGACCGAGGAGGAGGCGGCCGCCGAATTGGAGCGCTCCATGCTGACCATCCAGAAATTTATCGAGGAATTTGAAAGGAAAAAAATCTCTCCCAATTTGCCGGAAGGGGTATTTACCGCCAGCAAAGGGAGGCTCCTCTGGCCGGTCGGTGGAACTGTGATTGCCACCTTTGGGGAGCAGACTGACCCTAAAAGCAAAACCGTAACCTTCAATCCCGGAGTGGTAATCCGGGCTCCCTCCGGTGCCCCGGTACAGGCCGTGGCAGACGGGGTAGTGATTTATGATAGCTGGCTGCGGGGCTACGGCCGCTTTCTCATCTTGCAGCATGACTCCGGATTCTATACCTTGTATGCCCATCTTGGCGATG
>Ga0154806_110_pt1 | contig 20649 bp, 16 predicted proteins | sample Rifle2008BG16ft_FD_105814 | JGI IMG/M metagenome (GOLD analysis project Ga0154806, IMG submission 105814) | candidate division Zixibacteria bacterium RBG_16_50_21
AATTCTGCCCAAGTTCCTGCGGAAAAAAATTGTCATTACGGTCCACGGGCTGGCCTGGCAGAGCGATAAGTGGAATCAATTGGCCAAAATCTATTTGAAATGGGGGGAAAGGGTTTCTGCCCGGATCCCAGACAGTCTGGTGGTGGTTTCCCAATCCCTTAAGACATACTTCCAGGACAAGTATCACTGCAAGACGATTTACATTCCCAACGGGGTGAACCTTCCATTCTTGAACGGAAATCAAGGAGTTGAATTCCTGCGCTCGCGCGGTCTCAAGGAGAAGGAATACATTCTCTTTGTGGGCCGGCTGGTGCCCGAAAAGGGAGTGCATTTGCTGTTAGAGGCTTTCCGGAATTTAAAGACCGAAAAGAAGCTGGTGATTGCCGGCGGGTCGAGCTACTCGGACGATTACGTCCGAGAGCTTCAAAATAGGACTGATCCCAGCGTAGTCTTCTGCGGCTATGTCTACGGAGAGGAACTGGATAGCCTATACCGGGACGCATACCTGTGCGTCTTTCCCTCTCTCTTGGAGGGGATGCCTTTAACTCTTTTGGAAGCCTTAAGCTACGGTCAGGCGGTCCTGGCCAGCGACATTCCAGAGCACAGGGAGGTCCTAAAGGACCAGGGAGCTTATTTCCACAGCCAGAGTGCGGCCGACTTGAGTGAGAAACTTAAGCTTTTGCTGAGTGATAAAAACAGCTTCCCCGGGAATCCAAGCACACGCCGAGACCTGGTGGCCCAGAATTTCTCCTGGGACAAAGCCGTCGACGCATTGGAAACAATTTATCGGGAAGTCTTGAAGAATTGACTAAAGAATGAAAGAGAACATCTGGGTTTACCGTAGGATTAATCTGATTTTGGATTTAGGGCTGACCGCTTTGGCATATATTCTGGCCTCCTGGACCCGGTACTGGCTTCAATCTTGGTTTCCGGTTTTTTATCTGCCGGATTACCAGATTCTGTTCTATCTCATCCCCATTTGGACTCTCTTTCTGGCCGTAAGTCCCCAAATGTATGAATACCGGATGGTCAGCCTGGCGCAGACTTTCAAAAACGTGAGCATAACTTGGTTGAAATGCCTGGGCGCTCTCTTGACGGTACTATTTTTCACCCGCCAGCTCGATCCCAGCCGGGCAGCTTTGATTCTTTTTGCAATCTATGATCTGTTCCTGCTCTTTTTTTCCCGGAGAGTTCTCGGAGCAATATTGGCGTTTTTCCGTAGCCGGGGTTACAATCAGCAGAAGGTTCTTTTGGTGGGGACCGGGCAGATGGCCCGGGACTTTATCAACAAAGCCAAACTTCATCCGGAGTGGGGCTGGCGGTTTGTGGGTATTCTAGAGTGGGATTACTCCAAAATAGGCTCTCATTTGGAGGGAGTGGAAGTCAGAGATTCTTTAGAGCAGTTGCCAAGGATTCTGCAGAACGAGCACGTGGACTACGTGGTGTACGCCGTCCCCCGCAGGTTTTTGCAGGCCCTAGAAGATTCAATTGCCGCTTGCGAAGAGATGGGAGTCAAAGTCTACGTCTTAGCGGACTTCTTTAATCTCAAGATTGCCCGCAAGCAGTTCAGGTTCTTGTTCAATCAACCGGCTTTATTCTATTCTACAGGGCCCGGCCGGGATGGGTCGCTGTTCATTAAATACGCGGTTGACAAAATTATGGCGGCCATAATCCTGTCGCTGGTTTCTCCCTTGATGCTGGTTGCTTCCCTTCTGGTGAAGCTAGCTTCCCCGGGCCAGATTCTTTTTCGCCAGACCAGAACCGGTTTGAACGGAAAGAAATTTGTCATGTACAAGTACAGAACCATGGTGGAAAATGCCGATCAGTTGAAAGACCAGCTTCTATCCCAAAATGAAATGTCCGGCCCGGTTTTCAAAATCAGCGACGACCCCCGTCTGACCAAAGTAGGGAAACTGTTGCGCAAGACTTCTGTGGATGAATTGCCCCAGCTCTTCAACGTTTTGAGAGGGGATATGTCTCTGGTCGGTCCCCGTCCGCCATTGCCGGAGGAAGTGGCTCTTTACGACCGCTGGCAAAGGAGGAAACTCTCGATTAAACCGGGGATTACCTGTCTGTGGCAGATTAACGGCAGAAACAAAATTGACTTTGAACACTGGATGAGATTAGACCTGCACTACATCGACAACTGGTCTTTGTGGCTGGACGCCAAGATCTTACTGAAAACCGTGCCGGCAGTTTTAACCGGTTTAGGGGCCAAGTAAAGGCGAAGAAAAGCAGATTTCCTGCCGATACCTCAATAGAAGACTCTTTTTGAGGAGGATCAAGATGTCATTTAAGAGTATAATTCAAGTCTCTCTAGCCCTTTTGATTCTAACCGGGCAAGCTTTTTCCTATGACAACTGGGGAAGTTCCGTGGTCGCCACCGGGATGGGTGGTGCCTTCGTTGCCACCGCTAACGATCCGTCCGGAATCTTCTACAACCCGGCCGGCCTGGCGAGGATTAATCAGTATTCCCTGTATGGAATGTACAACCGCCAGACTACCTTTGGTTACTTCTTGGATGAGAAACCTTATGCCCTATCCGGGTCGGGCGCCGTTCCTTTTTACTGGGGAGTGGTAGGGTTTGGGATTTCTCAGCGGGGCTCCTGGTCAAAAGAAACTCAGGTGGTGACCCACAATACCCTGGCCCTGTCCTATGCCAAGATGATCTCCTCACAATTTTCAATCGGAACTAATGCCAAGTATCTATTCAACACCAACTATGGCGATAAGAACGGGGCTGATTTTGACCTGGGCCTAATGTACTTTGCCACCTCTCAGTTGACCTTCGGACTGGCAGGGGAGAATTTGGCCGGGACTGATGTGGAACCGGACATGACCACCACTTATTTCCTCTACAATCGCCGGCAGGTCAAAGTCGGGATGGCTTACGAATTGATTAACGGGGAATACCGCACCCGCTTCGGGTTTGATTCTATCTTCAAACAGAAAAAAGGGCTGTTAACCGAAAGCCACAATCTCAATAATTTTGGAGTTCAACAGAGCATCCCTCTCAGTTCTCACACTGCGGTGAGTTTCAGGGCCGGGTACAGCTTGGGGAAGGACTATAATCAGGATTTCAGCTCCTTCGCTTTCGGGGTCTCTTATGAAGTGGGGTCAGGCAATAACTCCTATCGCTTTGACTATAGCTATCAAGATTATCCTTTCGAGGGTTCGGAAAGCATGGCCGGGGACAACCGCTTTGCCTTGACGGTCTTTTTCGGGGCCCCGAAAAACGGCAATGGCTACGCTAAGCATGAGGAAAAGGTAAAGTTGGCCAAAGTCGACAAGGCGACTTCTAAGGCACAGAATGAAAATCTGACCCCCTGGCAGCCCTCGGCCGAACGGGTAGAAGATGTCAAGCCGACAGAAACAAGCACTCGAACACCTCAGCCAGCCGTTGATTTCACCCAGCCGGAGATCCAGAATAATGAGTCCGCTTTCAATCAGTCAAAAGCAAAAGAGGCTGTGTGGCAGGCTCCAACCGAGAGCGGCCAAGAAGAAAAGCCAGCCCTGGAAATTGCCGAGTCAGTAGAAAAACCAGCGGGAGAAATAGCTCAGGCTGAGAATACCGCTGTTCAAAAGCAAGAAGAAGAACAAATTGTTATGTCAGCTGCTGCTGAGTCACACCCTGAGGAAGGAACCCCGGAAGAGGCCGTTAAAGCAGAAGAAAAGTCGGCTCCCCAAATAGCCCAGGCTGATGAACCTACGGGTGAGACCGAGATAGTGGACGAGAATACCTGGCAAGCGGAGGCTAAGAGCAGCATGGATGATTGGCTGACTGCAGAGATCTCCCCTGTTCCCCAGACTGAAGAAGTGAAAACTCCCGTCAAGACCGATGATCAAAAATCCGCCTTTAAGAAGTTGAAGCCGGAAGAGGCCTTGTGGCAGGGGCCGGCTGAAACCGGGCGTGAAGAAAGACTGGCAGAAGAGTTAAAAAGGCCGGAGGAAAAACCGACCATCGAAATAGCTCAAGTGATTTCCAAAGAGAGTATGGTCTACGAACAGGGAAAGGCTGCCAAGTCGCCTGCCGGAAATTTCTTTGCCGGATTCAAAATCTCCTCTAGGGTGGAGAAGGTCGAGTCCGCCGCCCGCAAGGGGAAGGCGTATATGTTTACCTTCAAGTACAACCTGGACGAAAAAGAAAGAGAGATTGGGGAGTGGAGAATCTTGGTAGCCGATCAGCCGGTGAATAATTATACCGGAGAGGGATCAGACGCCGGAGTTATGCAGGCGGTGGTCGGTAAAGGCCTGCCTCCTTCGATTATCATCTGGGAGGGGAAAGACAAGAATGGCGCCAAGGTTGCTCCCGGCAAGCACTTCTACTCCTTATACCTGAAGACCTGGAGAGGAGAAAAATATCTCTCCAACTGGACAGCTTTTACGACTGAATAATATTTAGCAAATAGTTTTTCTTAATAAGCCCTGGCTCCAAAGTCGGGGCTTTTTGTTTGTTTCTAGCCATTATTTTCATAAACCAGTTTTCCCCCTTGACATCCGTATCCCGCAAAACAAAATTGTCGCTTGTTAAGGATCGCGTCCCGCATGAGATTTTGTCGTAGAAGAAAGGGCTTGATGCTGAACCGCACAGGCAATAAAGAAAAGGACCCTTTCAGGTCGAAAGTAATGTTGAAAATAGTATCTGCCCTGGCATGTATTGTCCTCTTAAGTCTTGTCTCAGTTGGCCAGGCGTATGACAACTGGGGCGCCTCGGTGGCTGCGGCCGGCATGGGGGGAGCTTATGTGGCAGTGGCCGGTGACCCTTCCGGCATTTTCTACAACCCGGCCGGGTTGGCCAAGATTAGCCAGTATATGCTCTATGGCATGTACAACCGCCAGACTCTCTACGGTTACATCTCAGACGAGAAGCCGTATACCTTCGCTACAGCCGGAGCGCTCCCTTTTTCCCAGGCTGTCATGGCGTTCGGTTTTATACAGCGGGGTAGCTGGGCTAAACAGACTCGATTTGTAACTCACAATGTTTTAGCTTTATCCTTTGCCCGCATGTTTTCCCCTAAGATCTCTTTGGGGGCTAACGCCAAGTTTTTATTCAACAGCAACTACGGTGACAAGAGCGGGGCGGAGGTTGACTTAGGTTTGATGGTTTTCGCCACGCCCGGGTTGACTTTTGGCTTGGCGGGGGAAAACCTAGCCGGTACTGAGGTTGAACCAACCGATCTGGGGACTTACTTTCTATACAACCGGCGCCAGGTTAAGTTAGGGATGGCCTATGAGCTAAGTAGCGGCGATTACAGGACCCATTTGGGGGTCGACGTCATTTTCAAGGAGAAAAAAGGATTAGTCAGCGAGGGGAGTAATCTGAACAATCTCGGAATTGAGCAAAGCCTCCCATTTAGCTCCAACAGTGCGGTCAGCCTGCGGGCTGGCTACAGTTTGGGCAAAGACTACAATCAGGATTTCAATTCCTATGCCTTCGGATTCTCCTACGAACTCAGAAGCGGCAACAGCCTCTATCGCTTCGACTATAGCTATCAAGACTATCCTTTCAAATCTTCTGAAAGCCTGGCCGGGGACAACCGCTTGGCTCTGACGGTCGCCTTTGGCGCCCCCAAGAATGCGAATAGTCTGGCCAGGCAAAAGGAAAAGCTTAATCTGGCAGCTTTCAATAAGAAAGAGAAAAAGCCGACAAATGAATCGGCAGCGTTAAATAAACCGTCTCCCCAGAGCGCAGTTCAGACAAGACCAGATGACAGCAAATCCAGGTCACAAACTGATACTTTGACAAAAACCGATGCTAAACCGTCTGTCCCCCAGCCACCGGCGGAAGTAAAAGATACCACTTCGCGGACCTTGGCTCAGTCAACTCCTGAAGAAAGCAAAGCAGTGGCCGGTCTGGTTGCCGGTGGCGTCTTCAAAAGTTTAATGATTACCTCTCAAGCTAAATCAAATAAGGATAAGTCTTACTTGCTGCTTTTTCAGTACAACCTGGAGAAAGTACTCGAATTTGTCTCGGAGTGGAAAATCTTGATTTCTTCTTCCCCCTCGGACAGTTTTCTGACCAAAGGTTCGGATTTTGCAGTTCTCCAGACCATTAGCGGCCTTGGAATTCCTCCCACCGCGGTGCTGTGGGATGCTCTTGATAAAACCGGCAAAAGAGTTGCTGCGGGCAAGTACTACTATACCATGTATCTTAAGAACAATCAGGGTGATAAATTCCTCTCTGGCTGGAATCCTCTGCTGGTAGAATAATCTCAAAATCAACCTCACTTTGAAAACCCTAGCCTTTTAGCCAGGGTTTTTTATTTGACTTAATTCTACAGTAGTTACCGCTTGACAAGCTGGCAAAGGGGGTTGAGATTTAATTAGCGGATTCGACTAGAAAAAGCGCTAACTTAATATGGAGCAAGTTTCCAGCGAATATTATCAACCAAGAAAACAGTAGGGCGAATTAACCATGGACCTTCACCCACCCCAGATTAATTTAGCCTTGGCCTGGCTGTGGATCTTAATTGGATTCTTGTCGGGATTTATTTTAGGCCTGTACTTTCATCGGGAAGAATGGCTGGGAGGTTATGCCAGTTTAAAAAGGAGAATGTACCGCTTGGCACATATCTCTATTTTTGGTCTGGCTATTATAAATCTCCTCTTCTATTTCACCGTTACCAGCCTAAACCTGGCCGGCGGAAGAATAGAAGTTGCCTCCTGGGGATTTATAATAGGTGCCCTGGCGATGCCTGCTTGCTGTCTGTTCATGGCTCATAACCTCAAGCTCAGGGCACTCTTTCCCCTGCCGGTGGCCAGCTTAAGCTTGGCCGGTTTTTTGACTTTAGGGGAAGTGCTGGGATTATGAAAATCGGACTGATTGCCATGAGCGGAGTCAGGGCTCACAATGAAGAGCTGACTCAATTGGGCCTGACCCTGCCCGGCTTTGTGGACCGCAACCGGATTATTTCCTCTCTACCCAGCCTCTCTTTACTCACCTTAGCCGCTTTGACTCCGCCCAGATTCGAAGTCGAGTATGAGGAGATTTTTGACTTGAAAAAGGAGAAGAGCTTTCCTCTAGATTATGATCTGGTGGCGATTAGCTCTTATACAGCCCAATTCTATCAGGCTTACGACCTTGCCGACTATTATCAGTCTAAAAATATTCCGGTGGTGCTGGGGGTCTGCATGTCTCTTCTCTGCCCCAAGAGGCCAAAGAGCACTGCACCAGCGTGGTGGTCGGAGAAGGGGAGCCGGTCTGGCCGCAAGTCCTGTCTGATTTTGAAAGAGGCAATCTTCAGCCTTACTATATTCAGTCTCCTTTGGGAAGCTATGACCTAAGCCAAGCCCCATTACCCCGCTTTGACTTGCTCGACCCGGATAGATATAACCGCCTGACGGTCCAGACCAGCCGGGAGTGTCCGCATAAGTGTGATTTCTGCGCCAGTTCTATTTTGCTGACGCCCAGATATAAGCTCAAGCCGGTCCCCAAGGTCGTATCCGAGATTAAAGCCGTCAAGCAAATCTGGGATAAGCCCTTTATTGAATTTGCCGACGACAACAGCTTTGTCAACTACATCCATTACAAAGAGCTTTTGCGGGCATTGGTCAAAGAGAAAATCCGCTGGTTCACCGAGGCCGACTTAGCCGTGGCTAAAGACTCTGAGCTCTTAGGCTTGATGCGGGATTCCGGCTGCCAGCAAGTTCTAATCGGGCTGGAAAGCCCCAGGCCAGCCAGATTAGATGGAATTGAGTTAAATGCCAACTGGAAGATGAGACAGCAGGAGAAATATAAAGAGGCGATTGCCAAGATTCAGTCTTACGGTATCACGGTTAATGGCTGTTTCATCTTAGGATTAGAGGGCGATACGGTCGACATTTTTGAGGAAGTATTAGATTTTGTCCGTGATTCGGGTTTGTATGAAGTCCAGATAACCACTATGACCCCTTTTCCAGGCACTCCCCTCTATCAGAGACTAAAACAGGAGGGCCGGATTATCCGGGACTATGCCTGGGAGCTCTGCACTCTCTTTGAAATCAATTTCATCCCTAAGAACATGACGGGTCAACAGCTACAGAGTGGATTTTTAGAGCTGGCCAATATTATATACTCCGATGAAGTCACCAAAGAGCGCCGCCTTAAATTCAAAAAAATGCTTAAAACCTCTCCTAACTTTGGGAGGAAAGCTAAATTAAATGAGGAGGTAAAAAGAAATGTCGCTTAAGGCCATCAAGACGGTTTTTCTCATCTCGGCCTAGTATGATATCCTTTTGGGAATTATCTTCGGCTTATTCTTTAGACTGATCTATCAAAGTTTCGGGGTGGAGCTTCCCAATCATGCCGGTTATATTCAGCTGGCGGCCCTGTATATCTTCATATTTGGGATTGGATTGTATCTGATTTACAAGAATCCGTTTCAGAATCGGGAGATTATCATCTTAGGGATTTTGATGAAATTGGCCTTCTTTATAGTGGCGATCGGCCATCTGGTTTTAGACACCATCCCATCCATCTATATTCCCTTTGCCATCATAGACATATTGTTTGTCCTGCTCTTTGTTCCGGCCTACTTGGGCTTGAAGAAAATAGCTCCGGCTGTCTGAGGATTGGCCGTTTGTTTCGGCTGTAACTTAATAGAGCGGCTGAGGGGTACACCCGCAGGCGGTCTCAGCAGCTACTTTTTTCACAAGCCAATTTTTCCCCTTGACAACGGTGGCGGGTCAATTAAGATTGATTCTCAATATCATTTGGGTAAAAATGGAAATTAGTAAATTTGTCTAGAAGGCTTTATGCAGAACAATAACATCTGGATATACGACAAGAAGTGGGATCTCACCTTCATCATCTTTTCTGCCATTTTGGTTCCCCTACCGATTCTCTTGACCTCCTATTTGGGTCTTGATAACTCTGCTATTCTGGTCCTGGTTTCATTTCTGGTCGGCGGCCCGCACGTCTACGCCACTTTCATGCGTACCCTGACCGAAAAGAAGTTTACCAGCAAAAAAGCTGCGGTCCTGCTTCCGGCCGTCATTATTTTTCCCATTGGGGTCTTCTATCTGGCGCTCAATAATCTTACCATCCTCTTGACTATCTTTTTCTTCTGGGCCTCAGTGCATGTCTTGCACCAGTTGGCCTACATCGTGGATATCTATGACCACAAGCGGCCTAATCCCATGCCTTTATGGTCTAAGGCGCTGGACTATTTGCTTATATTTTCCTCCATCTATCCCTTGGCCAGTTACAAATTAGTCAACGGCGAGTTTTACATCGGCAAGATTTTATTGAAACCGCCAGCCTTTGCCATGCAGCCCTGGATCCCTCCTTTAGTAGTGGCCGCATTCTGGTTTCTGGTCGGATTATTCTTGATTCGGACTATCTGGGAGTACCGGACCGGCAGATTCATAATGCCGAAGTTTTTGCTGACCTGTATAGTTCTGGTGGTTTCCTATAACATCCCCCGTTTTGATAACATGGACGTAGCTTTCCAGGGATACAATACCTGGCACTCGTTTCAGTACCTGGCTCTGACCTGGTATATCAACAAGCTGCGGGCTAAAAGAGGAGAGATTGCCAATCCGACTGTCCGGAATATCTCCCTCAGGAACAAGCCTTACGCTTTCTATGCCTTCAACCTGGGGATAACAGCGGTGGCAGGAATTTTAATCTACGTCCTGCGCAACACTGGTTTTAACGCCGAGCAGAGCTATTACTCGATAGCTCTCTCCAGTCTTTTGTTGCACTACTTTATTGATCATTTCCTTTTCACCAACTATGAGACCATTCTGAAAACTGCTTGAAAAACTCCCCTGCCTGACGGTGGGGAGAAGTGAATCTGGTGGGCGAGGATTTATTCCTCGCCTTTTTATCTACCCTCTCCTTTTAGGGGAGGGTTCATCCTGAAGGTTCACCCTGAAGGGTAAGGGAGGGGTAAGTCTTGGCAGTCATTGCGAGGAGAGCCGATACATCGGCTCGATGTGACAATCCCAGGGAATCGACGAGTTTTGTATCATGTGGCTCTCGTAACCCGCGTTCACAACCACAAAGAAGTCAGCATTGTCCTAACCTGAAAATCTCTCTAATCTAATCTCCCCCTTTTCCATCACTGCATAACTGTAATTCTTGAACCAGTCCCCCAGATTCAGGTACACACCCTTTCCGATTTGCTCCAAATTCGGTTGATGAGTGTGGCCCAGAATCACCGCGTCAAATCCGGACTCCAGTTTCAATCTAGCAAATTCTCGATATTCGTCCAGAAATTTGGTCTCCCGTCCGGAAGTATGGTCTCGGGATGAACCGGAAACGTACTTAGCCAAGGGTATCGAGAAATCAGGAGGTAACTGTCTGTAGAGCCAGATGTTGGCTTTGTTGCGCAGGGTTTTCTTAAGTATCCGATAGCCCCAGTCTGATTTTGCCAAACCATCACCGTGCGAGATGAACAGCTTTTTCCCCTGATGCTCAACCGTAAGGCTGTCCTTGTGAACCGGAATCCCCAATTGTTGAGGGAGAAAATCCCCCAGCCAGAAATCGTGATTTCCGCTTAGATATTGAATCCCAATCCCCTTCTCTTTGATCTGACTCAAAGCAGAGATGATTCTCTGGAACTGTTTGGGAATCAGATGGCGGTATTCAAACCAGAAGTCGAATAAATCTCCGACCACATAGAGATGAGAGCCTTCCCTTTCAACTTTCTGGAAGAAACTGGTCAAGCGGGCCTGCTTATCCACCTCCTCAGAGGGGGTGCCCGCCCCTAAATGCGCGTCAGAGAAGAAAAAGACCTTTTCTTTCATCGGGGCCAAAATAAACTCCTCTTCTTGAATTTCAAAACAGAATTGCCAGCTTGACTTTACCGAAGTTTATGTTAATTTTAATATAAGCTCGCACAGCGTGATTCTGCATGGATAAATTCGTCATCGAAGGTGGAGTTCGTCTCACCGGGTCAGTGGAAATCAACGGCTCCAAAAACGCCGCCCTCCCTATTATTACTGCTGCACTCCTGGTAGATAAAGGGGAGGTTACCCTAAACAACGTTCCCCAACTGGCGGACATTGACACTATTCTGAAAGTTCTGGAAGTTTTGGGGGCTAAAGTAACCCGTTATGCAAAAGAAGGGAAAGTGGTCGTCGATTCAGAAATGGTTTCCAACTCTGAAGCCCCCTACGATCTGGTCCGCAAAATGCGGGCTTCCTTTCTGGTTCTGGGACCTCTGTTGGCTCGTTTAGGCAAAGCCAAAGTCTCCCTCCCGGGAGGCTGTGTCTTGGGCGCCCGTCCAGTGGACCAACATTTGAAAGGCTTTCAGGCCTTAGGGGCCACCCTGACCGAAGAACACGGCTATATCATCGCCGAGAGCAAAGGCTTGAACGGAAACGTGGTCTGCTTTGACCGGCCCACTCACACCGGCACTGAGAACGTGATGATGGGGGCGGTTCTGGCCAACGGCAAGACTACCTTAATCAACGCCGCCTGTGACCCGGAGGTGCAGGATTTGGCCGAGTTTCTAAATCAAAGGGGAGCCAAGATTGCGGGGGCGGGAACCTCCACCATAGAGATAATCGGAGTAAAAAAGCTCAAGCCCGGGCATTATGCCATCATGCCTGACCGCCTGGAGGCAGGCACACTGATGGCAGCCGCCGCCATTACCGGCGGCTACCTGGAATTGCGAGACACTATCCCGGAACAGCTCTCCATGCTCTTGAATAAACTCAAAGAGATGGGGTGCGAGATTGAAATAAACGGCAAGAGGCTGAAGCTGTGCGCCCCTAAAAAACTCAAGCCGGTCAACCTGATTACCTATCCCTATCCCGGTTTCCCCACCGACCTCCAACCGCAAATTATGGCCATGGCCACCTTAGCCAACGGCACTTCCCACATCAAAGAGACCGTCTTCGACAGCCGCTTTACCCACGTGATGGAATTTGTCCGCCTGGGGGCGGACATAAAGACCGCCAATGACGAAGCCACCATTACCGGAGTGGGCCAGCTCAAGGGGGCCTCGGTTATGGCTTCCGACATCAGAGCCGGGGCCGGTTTGATCATCGCCTGTTTAGCCGCTCAAGGGAACTCTGAAATTCTGCGGGTCTATCACATCGACCGGGGCTACCAAAATATAGAAGAGAAGCTCTCCCGCCTGGGGGCAAAGATTAAAAGAGTTCCAGCGTAGGTATAAGTGGTAGTCCAAAAAAGGAGTTGCAAGGTTATGCCCCGGACCAGACCAATTTTTTTTGTTTTGGCGGCAATTCTGTTACTCTCAGCTGCTCTTCCCGCCTACGCCCAGGACTTGGAATTCGGAAAAAACAAAGTTCAGTACCGCTCTTTTGACTGGCATTACATCCAGACCAACAACTTCGACATTTACTACTACTCCAACGGCTATGAGCTGGCCAAATTCGCCGCCCAGACTCTGGAGCAGGCCTACCTGGTGGTCTCCGACCAGCTCCGCTACCAGCTGCGCAAACGGGTGCCTATCATCATCTACCACTCCCCCAACGAATTCCAGCAGACCAACGTTGTCTACGATTTGATTGAGGAAAACGTGGGGGGATTCACCGAGGCTTTCAAGAACCGAGTAGTGATACCTTTCAACGGCTCTTACGAGGATTTCCGGCACGTCCTGCATCACGAGCTCACTCACGCTCTGGTTTTCGACATGCTGTACGGAAACATTTTCCAATCCTTAATCGGCCAACAGGTCTTCGAACTGCCGCTCTGGTTTTCGGAAGGATTTGCCGAATACTCCTCCCGACATGGCATGGACTACCAGGGAGACATGATATTGCGGGATGCCTCCATCAATAATTATCTGGTGCCTCTGCAGTTTCTAGGAGGATATTTGGCTTACAAAGAGGGGCAGTCGGTCTTGACTTACGTGGCCCAGCGCTACGGAGAGGAGAAAATCAACGAAATTCTGACCAGAAGCAGGAACAAAATCTCCTTTTCCGACGGCCTGAAAGCGGCCATCGGCCTGTCCGAAGAGCAGCTCAACGAGGAGTGGCAGATTGCCTTGAAAAAACAGTACTGGCCGGAACTGGGTAAAAGAAAACTCCCCAAGGAATTTGCCAAACAGCTTACCTTCCACGAAAAGGACGGCTCTTTCTACAACGAAAAACCGGTCTTCTCCCCCCAGTCCGATCGCTTGGCCATCTTCTCTGACCGCTCCGACTATACCGAGATTTTAGTCATCTCCACCATCGACGGCAAAGTGATTGACAAGGTGGTCAAAGGGGAGCGCTCCGGAGATTTAGAATCTCTGCACTCCTACGTCTCCGGAATGTCCTGGTCTCCGGACGGCAAGTCCTTAACCTTCATCTCCAAGAGCAAGGGGGAAGATGCCCTCTTTCTGGTGAAAGTGGAATCAGGTAAAATCCACAAAAAACTTAAATTCGGCTTCTCGGCCATGTACTCTCCGGCCTGGGGCCCGGATGGAAATCAGATCGTCTTTTCCGGGGTCAAGGATGGCAAACAAGATTTGTATCTCTATAATCTGAGTACTTCCCAGCTTAAAAGACTGACCGACGATGTCTATAGTGATACCGACCCCAGTTGGTCCCCGGACGGTGACAGGCTGGTATTCGCCTCCGACCGGCTGAAGGCAGGCGAAAGTGACAGCGGGAAGTTTCACTACGGGCACTATGATCTGTATCTATTCGATCTGGTCAAGAACCAGATTGAGACCCTGCCCGCAGGCGAAGGGATTAACCACCAGCCTGCCTGGTCTCCATTAGGGGACAAGATTGCCTATATTTCCAACCGGAACGGGATTGACAACATTTACATCTTTGACCTGGACTCGGTCCAGACCTATCCGGTCACCAATGTTCTAACCGGCTGTTTCAATCCCAGCTGGTCCAAGGAAGGGGACCAGCTGGCCTTTTCCTGCTTCTATAAAGGAGGCTGGGACGTTTACTTAATGAAAGAGATCTTTCCCCCCTTGGCAAAAAGCGAAGAGCTAGGGCCGACTCCCTTCCAAAAGGGTGAAACCTATGCAGTTCCAGTTTTGGCGGTCCCTGAATCTGACACCGCTGCCAGTGATTCTCTGTCCCAGCCTGCAAAGAATGACAAGTCTGACTTTACTTCTTATGTTTTTCGTTCCAAAGAGGAGTCGGGTTCTGCCAAACAGGATACTCTCCCCGATTCTCTGCGCACCAGACCAAGGTCGGAGAAGGACACGCTTACCTATCTGGATCAGGACGGTGAGTTCAAACGCCACCGCTACGGACTGAAATTTACCCCGGATCTGGTGGCCGGGGCTTTTGGCTACGATCCATTTTTCGGCTTTATTGGCCAGTCCTTTTTGGCCTTTTCTGATATTATGGGGGATCACAACATTTTAGTGGCCACCGATATTTACACCGGGGCTTTGGACCAGATCAATTTCCAGGGATATTACTCCTACACCGCCAAAAGGACCGACTACTCAACCGGAATCCTGCATACCAAATACTATTACATCGATGACAAAGACCGGCTCTTCTCCGACCGGGTCTACGGCGGGCTGGTAGGCATTTCCCGCCCCTTCTCCAAATTCATGCGCCTGGATTTGAGCGCTTCCCACATTGGTATAGACCGGGAGTTCGAGGTGGATGATGAATTTTTGGCTAACCCTGTTCCGGTGAAAGACAGCCGCAAGATCGACTACTTAGATCTCTCCCTGGTAAAAGACAACATCCTCTGGGGTCTGACCGGACCGATCAACGGTAACCGGTACAAATTTACATTCGAGTGGGCGCCGCAAGTAGCCAAGAGTGGCATAGCCTTCCGCTCTTTGTGGGGAGATTACCGGCGCTACTTCCATTTCTTGAAAAGATTTAACCTGGCCTTCCGGTTGGCGGGGGGATCCAGCTGGGGGCAGGAACCTAGGACTTTCTTTTTAGGCGGCATTTCCAACTGGATATCTCCGGATTACATCGACACCGATATTTACTCGATTGAGAATCTGTACTTTTCGGGCATAATTACTCCACTTCGCGGCTACGACTACTTCGAATTCTCCGGCAGAAATTTCGGACTGTTTAATTTCGAGTTCCGCTATCCTTTCATCAAGCAACTGGCCTTCGATTTTCCGCTCTCTTTGACTTTGTCCCGGGTGACCGGAATAATGTTTTTCGACGCCGGAGCAGCCTGGAATGAGCATGATCATTTCAAGGGGGGGGACGGTGCAGGAAAAGCCCGTTTGCAGGACATTCATTCCGCTTTTGGTTTCGGAGCCAGGGCTAATTTGGGCTTTTTGATTCTAAGATTTGATACCGCCTGGGCCACTGACTTTGCCAATGTCAATAAACCCAGATATTATTTCTCTTTAGGAGCTGATTTCTAAGAAATTCTAGAGGAGGCGATATGGCTGTAACGGTTGAACAGGTGTATGAAGTCTTAAAGGAATGCTACGACCCGGAGATTCCCATCAACATCGTGGATTTGGGTCTGATTTACAATGTTCAGATTAATGACGGCAAAGTTGAAGTGAGAATGACTTTGACCACACCCGGTTGCGGGATGGCCAGATACATTGCCGGGCAGGCGCAGAGTAAGATTTTGGAAGTTGAAGGAGTCCAAGAGGCGAACGTCGAATTGGTCTGGGATCCCCCCTGGGATCCGTCGCGGATTACGCCGGAGGGGAAGAAGATGATCGGGTGGGAGTAGGTTTGGCTGTCCTAGCTTGGCTGCCAGGGTGATACTCCGGTGTGTAGATTCATAGAGTATGACATTACAAGTAAAGAGGTCACTTGAATGAGAGGGGCTCCAACGCAGGAATATGTTAGAGTGAAAATCGGGGGTTTCTTAGTACTCTTCTGTGTTCTGGCAGTCACATCATGCAGCTATCCTTACGGGAGTTCCAACTACAAGACATTAGATGTCGAAAAGCTCAAGCCAGGCCTCACCAGAGAGCAGGTCGTGAAAACTCTGGGCCGGGGCCCTTATGCGGTTATAGGTTCAAAGTATTATTATGGGCATGAACTGGAAGTTCAACATTTCGTGCAGGCGCGCTCTAAATTGCTAGGAGGATCTAATCAGATTGAACAGGAGTATTACCTGTACTTTTGGGATGACAGCCTGGCTCAATGGGGAAAGCCTGGGGACTGGGAGCGAGAAGCCAACAAAATCATCAGACTAAAGCTTGGACCATGAAACCGGTGGAGAGTATTCTTGTAATAATGCACCACAGACTAGCACAGAGCAGATTGTATTTGCCTTTGGGCGTTGTGGTGATTTTAATGAGTGTCATGGCTCCTGCTGAGAACCTTCCGGATTTTGACTCTCTCTGGAATTACGATAAGCCGGCGGAGACGGAAAAACAGTTTCGCGAGATTCTCCCTCTGGCACAAAAATCAGGAGATGTCGGTTATCTGGCTGAACTGTTGACTCAGATCGCCCGCACTTTGGGACTCCAGCAGAAATTTGAGGAGGCGCACGCGCTCTTGGACTCGGTTCAGCCGATGCTTGAAAAAACCGGAACACTGGCTAGGGTGCGCTACCATCTAGAAAGAGGGAGAGCCTACAATTCTTCCGGCCAAAAAGAGAAGGCGATTGAGCAGTTTAATCAGGCTTTAGAGTTGGCTAGCAAAGAAAAACTTGATTTCTACGCCGTGGATGCGGCCCATATGCTAGCCATAGCTGCCCCGACTCCGCAGCATCGGGACTGGAATCTGAAAGCCATCTCCCTGGCAGAAGCTTCTTCTGATCCCAAAGCCAGGACCTGGTTGGGGAGTCTGTACAACAACCTGGGGTGGGATTTTTTCTTCAAGAAAGATTATGGCGAGGCTCTGAAATTGTTTGAAAAAGCCCTGGAACACCGGCAACAGCAGGGCAAGCCGACGCTTATTTTGAGTGCCAAGTGGTGCGTGGCCAAGACATTAAGGATGCTGGGAAAAGTTGATTCCGCTCTGGCCATGCAATTTGAGCTGGAGAAAAACTGGGAAAAAGCTGGGGAGCAGGATGGTTTTGTTTATGAGGAAATTGCGGAGTGTTTATTAACCCTCAATAGAAAAGAAGAAGCCAGAAAATATTTTGCCTTGACACATCAGTACCTGTCCGCGGATCCCTGGCTGTCCAGGGATGAGCCTGAAAGACTGGAGAGATTAAGAAAGCTGGGGCAAACCAAGTAAGTTTCACCACCTCATAGTCCACCCCAACCCACTTACTTAGATAAAGAATAAACCTTACCCTGGCACTCTCCAGAAGCAAGGAAGTCTTCAGCGGTATTGACTTTCACTTTAGAAATGATATTTTAATTTTTCAACTTGAAGGAATTTAATGCCCGCCAAGAGTAAAATCCCTGAAGAGCCGGAAATAAATCTGCCTTTGGCCTTGGAGCACGGATTAACCAAGAAAGAATATCTGCGGATCTTGTCAATTCTGGGCGGAAAACCGACTTACACCGAACTGGGAATCTTTTCGGTAATGTGGTCGGAGCATTGCAGCTACAAAAATTCGATAGCGGTACTGAAGAAGCTTCCCCGGACCGGGAAAAAGCTTTTGGTCAAGACTGGAGAGGAGAATGCCGGGGCGATTGATATCGGGGATGGATTGGCAGTTGTCTTCAAAATTGAAAGCCACAATCATCCTTCAGCGGTGGAGCCGTACCAAGGGGCAGCAACCGGAGTGGGTGGCATCATGCGGGATATTTTCACCATGGGGGCTCGGCCAATAGCCTGCCTAAATTCTCTGAGATTGGGAGAGCTGGATAACTCCCGGGCTAGGTATCTTTTTGACGAAGTGGTTAGAGGTATTGGGGATTACGGCAACAGCTTCGGGGTCCCCACCGTGGCCGGGGAAGTTTACTTCGAAAACTGCTATTTGAGCAATCCCTTGGTTAATGCCATGGCGGTGGGTCTGGTCAAGCATGGCAAAATGTCTTTTGCCAGAGCAGCCGGGGAAGGAAATCCAGTCCTGATTGTCGGTTCAGCCACAGGCAGGGATGGGATTCACGGGGCAACTTTTGCCTCGGAAGAAATCACCAAGAAGTCGGAACAGAAAAGACCCTCGGTGCAGATCGGCGATCCATTCATGGAGAAACTTTTGTTAGAGGCAACTTTGGAGGCCATTAAGACCGGTTACGTGGTCGGGATTCAAGACATGGGGGCGGCGGGGTTGACCTGCTGCAGTTCGGAAATGTCGGCCAAGGGGAAGGTGGGGATGGAGATTGATGTGTCCCTGGTTCCGGTCAGAGAAGAGAGGATGACTCCTTATGAGATAATGTTATCTGAATCTCAGGAGAGAATGCTGGTGGTCGCTAAGAAAAATAAAGTCAAAGAAGTACAGAAAATCTTTTCCAAGTGGGGATTGAATTCAAAGATAATCGGGTGTGTGAAGAAAAGCGATAGACTGGTGGTGAGAAATAACGGAACTAAAGTGGCAGACATTCCGGCGGCTTCACTGGTTCTGGGGGGAGGGGCGCCGGTTTACACCAGAGAAAAAAAGAGACCGAAAAACTTAGACAGAGTGCAGAGGCTCAGGCTGTCCGAGATTCCTCTGCTGCAAGGTTGCGACCAGATTCTTTTGAAGCTATTGGGTTCGCCCAACATTGCCAACAAGAGGTGGGTGTATCAGCAGTACGACACTTCGGTACGCACCAATACTGTGATTGGTCCGGGTTCAGATGCTGCCGTTTTGAGGGTAAGGAATACTAACAAAGCTTTAGCCGTCAAAACCGATGGGAATGCCCGCTACACTTATCTTGACCCTTGGGTGGGAGGGAAAATCGCGGTGGCAGAAGCGGCCAGAAACGTGGTCTGCTCCGGCGGTAAGCCTTTGGGGATTACCAACTGTCTCAATTTCGGCAACCCCTATGATAAGGAAGTCTTCTGGACATTTTACGAGTCGGTGATGGGGATGGGGGAGGCCTGCCGAGTTTTTGACACTCCCGTGACCGGTGGAAACGTCAGCTTTTACAATGAGGATTCGGATAAAAGGGTAGCGGTCTATCCTACCATTGTGGTGGGTATGGTCGGCTTATTGGAAGATATCAAATACGTCACCACTTCCTGGTTCAAACAGGCGGGAGATGTGATTGTTCTTTTGGGCAAGAACCGAGAGGAACTGGGCGGGTCGGAGTATTTAAAGGTAATTCATAACCTGATAAAGGGATCGCCACCTTCAATAGGCCTGAAGTTTGAGAAGAGGCTGCAAGATGCGGTGACGGAAGCAATCCGAGCAGGGATTCTCAAATCGGCGCATGACTGCTCGGACGGGGGATTGGCCGTTGCTCTGGCGGAGTGCTGCATCGGCAATCAAGAGAAAAAGTTAGGAGCAGAGGTTGTCCTGAAAGACAAAATTCGGACCGATGCACTGCTCTTCGGAGAGACACAGTCCCGAATAATTCTCAGTCTGGATGGGAAGAATCTGAAAAGATTAAGGAGGACTTGTGCAGAGCGCAGAATTCCATGTCAGGTAATCGGAAAAGTAAACTATGAACAGAATTTAAGAGTTACCGTAAATGAGAAAGAGTTGATTAATCTGAGTTGCGAAAAACTGGAGGAAGAGTACTACAACTCGTTAAGCAAAATAATGAAAAATTAATTCAACTCCAGGAGAGAGATGAGAATACTAACCGTGCATGGGAGTCCTGACCCAGAGGGGAACAGCGGGAGACTGTTGCAAGCCTGTATTGAGGGAATGAAAGGAGTCACCGGGACAGAAATTGAATCTATCAGTGTCTACGACTACAAGGTGGCACCGGTGTGGAAAGATTTCTTGCGGGACGTGATGCAGAAGACGACTGACAGAGTTAAGGATGATATGCCTCTGTTGAAGGAGAAGATGCTCAAAGCAGACATAATCGTCTTGGCCACCCCGGTCTTCTGGTACCAGCTCTCCGGCAAGATGAAACTCTTTGTGGACCGCTGGTCTGACTTCATCAATTCTGACTGGAGCACCGGTCTGAAAGGAAAAGGATTGGCGCTTTTAAGCACTCACAGTGGCTTCAACGTCATCAACAGTTCGGACTTTTTGCAGATGTCGATGTTTGCCACCGCTCAGTTTTTGGGGATGGTGTGGATGGGGGCGGTCGGCGGACGGGCGGAAATGCCTTGGCAATGGGATGACCAAACATCGCTGGCGGAGGCAAAATTGTTCGGGAAAAAGCTGGCTCAAGGGATGAATATGATCGGGCAGAGGGTCTTGTGAAACATTTAGCAAATAGCGCTTGACTTGCAAAAAATGCCTCTCTTTATTTCAGGCGTAAGGGTTTCAGTAAACCAGGCAAAACTGAATACAAGGAGGCATTATGAAAAAGGCTCTAGTAATAGGCGGTCTGGCCGTAGTGCTGTGCTTGGTCTTGGCTCCGTACAGCCAGGCATTTGACGGCCAGCGCCAAGGGTTCATTCTGGGAGGAGGGCTGGGGGTAGGATTAACTACCTATACCTACAGCGCCTCAGGAGCGAGCAGCGACCGTTTCAATGAAGTTGGTTTTATGACCGATTTCAAAATCGGTTATGCTCCCAATGAGCAGGTGGAAATATACTACAGCAACAAACTTTCTTGGTTTGACGAAGGAGGCGCGGTACTGGCGCATGGAGTCGGTTCTGCTGCGGTCAATTACTATCTCCAACCCCAGATGCCCTGGTACATTAGTGGTGGAGTCGGCCTTGGTTCCGTCACCGCTCCATTTGAGGAAAATTCCGAGTACTGGGTGGGCTTCGGGTTTTTCGGAGGAGTGGGGTACGAGTTCTCGCGGCATTTTGCGGTGGAGTTCGACATGATGCTCGGCTTCCCCG
>Ga0154806_156_pt1 | contig 19029 bp, 15 predicted proteins | sample Rifle2008BG16ft_FD_105814 | JGI IMG/M metagenome (GOLD analysis project Ga0154806, IMG submission 105814) | candidate division Zixibacteria bacterium RBG_16_50_21
CCGCAATCAGGGTGTTCATGTCCGCTGAGAAATGCTTCAACCCCTTCCAGAAGCCATCAAAAAACTGCCGGCCGCAATAAAAAAGCACCGGTGTGGTCAGAACTAAAGAGACCAGATGCCAGATTCTCTGGTCCACCTGCATCAGGGCCGGAATCATGTTGGAGAAACTCAGGGCCATGACTATGGCAGACAGGACCGCACTGATTATCAATTTGAATCCCAGCTTCCGCAGAGCCTTTTCCCTGATTTCCTTCTCTGTATCTACAGAGACTTCTCTGTCTGCAACCTTGTAGGGGCCAGCTTCCGACACGGCCTTTTTTATCTCAGCCACCGAAGTTTGCCCGGGCAAAAACTCGGCGTAGGCCGTTTCCGTGGCCAGGTTGACCGAGAACTTTATCATCCCGCCTAGTAGTTTTACCGATTTTTCTATTTTATCCACGCAGGAAGCGCAGGACGTCCCTTCAATCGGCAGGGTGACTTTTTCCAGGACCGGATGATAGCCGGAATCTTCGATACTCTTCAACAATCGATTAACTGACGTCCGAGCCGGGTCGTAAGTAACTACTCCCCTCTCAGCAGCCAGATTTACCGCCGCAGAAAGGACCCCTTCTTCGTTCTTGAGATTTTCTTCAATCGTGGCGACACAGGAGGCACAGGTCATTCCTTCGATCGGCACTTCCAGCTTACTGGCTTGTGCTTTTGTGACGTCAAGAGACTTACCCTCTCCGCGGATCCGGCTTAGGATTCTGCCCGTTAATCTGACTGCTCCTATGTACTTCGCGGGGTCAGCTTCAAACTTTTTCAGGCAGGACTCCGAGCAAAAGTAATAAGTATCGCCCTGGTAGACGGTCTTAATCTTGGCCGTCCTTTCATCCACATCCATTCCGCACACTAAATCCCTTGCCATCTTGTTGTTCTCCAAGTGATTATCAGTCAGGGTATAATTTCTTTAACCTTGATACGTATTAGTGTTAGAGTAAACATACTTCCCAGTTCCGACTTCGCAAGAGTTAAATTATTCCCGGGCTTGCCGATGACAATAAAGATACCTGAAGAAGATAATATGGCCCGCTCTAACCATCTGCCCAATATGAAGATACTCGGCGTGTCTTATGGGACATTCGAGTCCATCAGCCATCTCCACCGCAACTTCCAGAATGGAGTGAAAAGGTTACGCATCACTCTGGAGGTTAATCGGAACGGGAACGGAAACTTCAGCAACGTCTTCAACCAGCTTCTGGCTCTTCTGCCAACCCTGGCCCAGCACAAATGTTGCGAGAACTGGATCGGGCCTCAGCCGGCACCCAAGTTGACCTCCGGCATCTCCATAAAAAAAGTGGGGGACAACACCGACTTCGCCCATCTGGCCGAGCACGTGATGATAGATTTGATGTGCAACATCGGCGGGATGCAGATCTGCAGCGGAATAACCTGCGGCTACGAATCCCCCCGCAACCGCTTCGACCTTTTCGTGGAATGCCCCCGCAAGCGAATAGGGCTTTTTTCCGCCAACTTAGCGGTTCACTTGATAGACTACCTGTTGTCTCAAGGAAAACTCCCTGAGAATTCCCGAGAGACGCTGGACCTGGCTAAGTTGTTACAGAACCCGGGCAGGAAAAAGCTGAACATTCAGAAACTGTCACAGAACAATGGTTGGGACAAGAAAACCCTAAAGTCGGTCTGGAAAAAGCTAACCGATCTTCATTTCTTCAATTAATCCTCTTTCCAAGTAATCTGTCAGCCATTCAGTACAAGTATTGCCCCTCTATAATCTTTTGTATTTCAACCGGTTATCCTGCTAAAGTGGCTTTTTCCGCTTTCAATGTCGGTTTTCCTTACAGATTCACTGCCATAGTGGGAATTGCCCCATATATCTATTGTGTTGAATAATAGCGACTTACTGTAATATAACTAGATGGCACAAGGTTTGCTTAATTCTTGAACAGATTCTTCCTATGTCAGGGAGAATAAAAGGACTAAAGAAGGAGGTGAAAGGATGAAGAAGCTAACTTTAATAGGACTGTTGGTGTTGGCTTTGGCCGTTGGCGCTAATGCTTACACTATTACTTTTTCGGAGTTTGCGGTAGGGACTGCGATAACAACTGAGTACCTCTTCGCAGGAATCAGTCTGTTTGAGGCGCCCTGGTTTTCAAGCGAACCATCTCCATCTATTAAGACCGATGGGGCCAACCCGACTTCGCCGGTGCTGTCTGCAGCGACGGACAACGGATTGGGAGGAGCCCCTTGGGCCACGCCGAGTTTTCCCTACGGTGCCGACATTAAGTTCACGTTTGCCGGGCCGGGTACGACCCACTTCGGGCTCGATATAGGGTACATTAACAACCTGAACAGCACCCATGCTAATGTTTGGGGAGTAAACGGCAATTTGTTGTTTTCAGGTTCGATTTCTCCAAACTTCGGGATAAACCACTTCCAGTTTGGCATCCCGGGAACCGAGAGAATAAACTATGTCTACCTTTTGGATGTTAATTATACAGAAGGAGCCGGATGGGCAATCGACAACCTGGAGACTACTCCTGAGCCGGCCACTTTAATGCTGCTCGGGTCCGGTTTGTTGGGGATGGGTGGTATTTCTGCCCTGAGATACAGAAGGAGAAAGTAAGCTTTTAGTATTTCAGGTTTGGGTATTGATTTAGGCAGGCAAGGAAGCCTGCCTTTTTCTTTGGGGGTGGTTTTATTAGCTTGGGCAAGTCCGATATCAATGGTAGAGAGATTCTATGCCCACCAGTTTTCCAGAGAACATCAGCCGCATTATCACCCTGATAATGGAAATCAAGCCCTTTTCTATTTTGGACCTGGGAAGCGGCTTTGGCAAGTATGGCTACCTCTGCCGGGAATACCTGGACGTAGTTCAGGGACGCTTCCAAAAAGAGGACTGGAAAATCAGAATCGACGGCATAGAAGGTTTTCCCCCCTATCTCTCAGACCTGCAAAGATTCATCTACAACCGGCTAATTGAGGGAGATATTTCCAGCAGTCTTGCCGGTTTTGAGGATCAGTCGTATGATTTAGCTCTAGCAATTGACATCCTGGAACACTTCCAGAAAGAAAAAGGACTTCTTTTCCTGCAAGAATGCCAGAGAGTTGCCAGAATAGTGCTGGTCTCGGTCCCGGTCAGCTACCCCCAGACAGCTTTGTTCGGCAACCCCCTTGAAACCCATCGGGCCGAGTGGACTAAAAAAGACTTTCAACGCCTGAATGCACCCCTGATTCTGAGGGGGTATCAGTCCTGGATAGCCCTTCTCTCCCGGAACTTCCCAGAAAATCTTGACTACCTGAGGAAAATCAGATCTATCGAATTCAAAGAGAACTTAAAGAGAGAATTCAGAAGAAAGCTCGGTCTTAAGTCCTAGGAAATCTATTCTCAGTTAACAACTCGCAGCCTAGGTACTCCTTTTGGCCTTAACTTCCTTTTTCAACTTGGCAATCTCATCCCGCAAAACCGCCGCCCTTTCAAAATCCAGATCGGTTGACGCCTTTTTCATCTCTTTAGTCAATACCTCTAGTCTCTCCTCGCGGGAGAGCCTTTCCAAATAGCTTAAGTCGGTCTCTTTCACTGACGGTGTACGGGAATCGGCAAAAGCAGTCGTGCGCAGAATCTCCTCCCTGGTCTTGTAAATGGTTTGGGGGACTATCCCGTGTCGTTCATTATACTCTTGCTGGATTTTTCTTCTCCTGGCGGTCTCCTGCATGGCTTTTCGCATGGACTCGGTAATCACATCCGCATAGAGAATCACTTCCCCCGCTTTGTTACGGGCCGCCCGCCCTGCATTCTGAATCAAGGACCTCTCCGAGCGCAAAAAGCCCTCCTTGTCAGCATCCAGAATGGCAACCAGCGAGACTTCCGGCAGGTCTAATCCCTCTCGAAGCAAATTGATGCCTACAATCACATCAAATTCCCCCAGTCTCAAATCGCGCAGAATATCGACTCTCTCGATGGCGTCGATCTCAGAGTGCAGATAGCGGACTTTGATATCCATCTGGGCCAGATAGTCAGCCAGATCTTCAGCCATTCTCTTGGTCAGAGTGGTGACCAGGATTCTCTCCTTTCTCTGAGAACGAATTCGGATTTCCTCCAGCAGGTCGTCCACCTGCCTGGCCAAAGGCCTGACCTTAATCTCCGGGTCGATAATCCCGGTCGGACGAATCAGCTGCTCCACCACCACTCCCTTGCACTTCTCCAGCTCAAAACCCGCCGGGGTGGCGGAGACGAAGATGACTTGATTGATCATAGACTCAAACTCTTCGAACATTAAAGGTCGATTGTCTAAGGCAGAGGGTAAGCGAAAGCCGTATTCCATCAGCACCTCTTTGCGGGAGCGGTCCCCGGCGAACATTCCTCTAATCTGGGGAATGGTCTGGTGCGATTCGTCGATGATCAAGAGAAAGTCCTGGGGGAAAAAATCTATCAAACAGGACGGTCTTTCTCCCTGCTTTCTGCCGGAGATATGCCGGGAATAGTTCTCAATTCCGGAGCAGTAGCCGATTTCCTGCATCATCTCCAGGTCATACTTGGTGCGGGATTCCAAGCGCTGAGCTTCCAAAAGCTTATTCTGTGAGCGCAAGAATCCAAGCCGCTCCTGCAGCTCAAGCTCTATTTCTGTGATCGCTTGCTCAAGTTGGGGGCGAGTGGTCACAAAGTGCCGGGCCGGGTAAATGGCAACTTTTTGCTTCTGTTCCAGGATTTCTCCGGTCAGGGTATTGACCACAGCGATCTTTTCAATCTCATCTCCGAACATCTCCACCCTGACTGCCGTCTCCTCATAAGCCGGGTGAATTTCAATCACGTCCCCCCGAACACGAAAGGTTCCTCTGTTAAATTCCATGTCATTGCGTGCATAGTGTATGTCTATCAGAGACTTCAAAACCTCATCCCTTTCCAGCTTCTGTCTTGTTTCCAGAAAAACCATTTCCGAGCGGTACTCCTGGGGAGAGCCCAGGTTGTAGATACAGGAGACCGAGGCCACAATGACCACATCATCCCTTTCGAAAAGGGAAGCGGTGGAGCGGAGTCTTAAGCGGTCAATGTCTTCGTTGATGGAAGTGTCTTTGGCTATGTAGGTATCAGTGGAGGGAATATAAGCTTCGGGCTGATAATAATCGTAGTAGCTGATGAAGAACTCTACCGCATTTTGAGGGAAAAACCCCTTCAATTCCCCGTACAATTGTGCCGCCAGCGTCTTGTTGTGGGAAATGACCAGAGTCGGCTTTCCAACATTTGCTATTACATTAGCCATAGTAAAAGTCTTCCCAGAACCGGTGACCCCCAAAAGAGTCTGGAACTTCTCGCTCCGGAGAATACCTTCACTAAGCTGTCTAATGGCCTCGGGCTGGTCACCCTTGGGCTGGTAGTCTGAGACTAATTTGAATTGAGCCTTTGGCATTTCCACTATGTATACGAGGTGAAAGTGTCAGCAGTCAACCGGGAAACTTTCTGCGGACAAATTGCCTGTGCCAGATTTCGAAAGTCAAGAGGAGCCCGATCTTGGAGGAGTTGTCCAGCGCTCCGGCGAAGTGATGGTTTAGTAATTCTTGAACATACCCAAGGTTAAGAAGGTCCCTGGTCGAAAGGTTGGCCGGATTGAGAATCTCCAGAATAAAGCTTTTCAGTTCAGTTCTAGTCCAATGGGGATATTCGGCGTAGCTGGCTGTTTTCCCTCTTAGGCATCGGTCACTCAGATCTAACCCGATTTTTCTGGCCAGTTTGTTCCCCAGGATTGACATCAGATTGGCGTTGACCGGAAGGCCGGTTCTCTGGTAAGGAATCCTGCTCAGAACAGGGAATTTCTCACTCAGAAAGAATCTGTAAAATCTGGCCCACAATCTTTCCTTTTCCGGCAGACGCAAGGCAAACTCGGTCCAGTCGTAATCATAAAAAGGGATCAGATACTCCAGATGGGAGTGGTCCATGATAATCCCCAGCAGATTGAGACGTCGGGCCTTCTGGGTCAGCATGAAGTTATATAACCTTGAAAAAGGCGTTTCCTCCTGGCACTTTGACAAAACCTCCTGAATTCCCTGAAAGGCCTGACCTCGCATTTCCCTGTAAACTTCGGGCGTAAACAGGCGCTCCTTATCTTCCTCAGAAAACAAGTAAGCCAAGCTGGAATAGAAATCCTTTGCCAGTGTATCCAATCTTCCCCGAAAATAGAATTTAGCCAGATTCCCGGACAAAAAACCCAGGAACTCATTGCCTCCATAGCCATTCATGACGACTGGAGTAATATTTCTGACCTCTGGTAAAACCTCGATCCCGGCAAAATTCAGGCAATTTGACATCCCCTCGGTATACCAGATGCCCCTTTCGCCCCAGTTAGCCAGAAAATCAGGCGACAAGCGAAAATACCTATTGGAAATGCCGAGTGAGTCTGCTATCCGGCTGGCCAGATAACCGTCCATACAATTCGGAGTACCAAACGTGAAGGTCTCGATTTTGCGGCCATTCTCAGCGGCCAGGCCGGCCAACAGACGCGAATCCAGCCCACCGCTCAAGAAGAGCCCCACAGCTTCACTTCCCTCCAGATCGTTCTGAACCGCCCGTTCCAACAGACTGTGACACTCCTCTGTCGCCGATTTGCGATTGAACCCGGGAATGGCTCTGGAAAAGCGTGCCTTCCAATACCGTCTAATCTCGAATCTATCTGGTGAGAATACTAGTACTGATCCCGGTGGGACTAGGGCCACATCTTCAAACAGGGTCTTATTTTCCAACAGAAAACCGAATGATAGGAATTCTGCCAGAGCAGTGTAGTTAATCTTCGGACCGAAACCAGGTAGAGCTAAAAATCCTTTGATTTCGGAACAGAAGGAGAAATTGTCGGAGTTTCTGAAGTAGTATAGGGGCCTGGTGCCGAAGCGGTCTGTACCCAAAGTCAAAGATTTGGTTCGACTGTCCCAGATTGCGACAGCGAATGATCCCTTTAGTCTCGAAACAAAATCAGAGCCATGTTTGCGGTAAAGCTCAAGCAGTTCAACGCCTCGGGGAATATGACTGTTTAGCTCCGAATTGAGAATCCTGCCGTGCCAGGCCAGAATTAAACCCTCAATCTGATGGACTGAGTCGTCTTCGCTTTTTAGACCCAGGCTTATTTTCCCCATTATCATCCCGGGGGCAGATTTGGCCTCAGTCTTCATAAATGAATGATAGCTGAGGATTTTTTTCATTTCCTCAGCCACTGTGGCCAGATTCAGCTTGTGAGTGTAATCACACACTCCGAAAAGGCCGGGCAAATGTATTACCTCTTTCTGGAAGGAAGTATATCGGCTCTCAACTCAAAAGCTCCCCCAAAGTATAATGCGAACCGGTCACGCAGATGACATCATTCTTAGTGTTTTGTCTTAAAGCCCGTTGATAACCCCTTCTTACGCTTTTGAAAGTGGTGTGATTCACTTTCAACTCGTCTGTAATTGCGCTCAACTCAGCCAAGGAGGCGCTCCTCTCCCCTTGTGGCTGCACCAGGAACATGCTCTTGGTAATTGGTGTAAGCAATCTCAGCATCTCTTTATAATTCTTGTCCGCCATTACTCCGAACACGAAATTAATTTTCTTATCCGGCAATAAATCCTTGAAAGTCTCAACCAGAGTCTGAATTCCAGACGGATTATGAGCCGCATCCAGTATCACCAGGGGATTCTCCCTCCAGACTTCAAAGCGACAGGGCCAAAGGACCTTCTTCAAGCTGGATTTGACCGCACGGTCCGATATATTCCATCCCTTCTTCCTCAATAGCTCAACTACATTCAGGGCAAAAACCGCATTCTTTACCTGGTGTCTGCCGGCTAAATTTGTTTTTAGATTTCCATACTTTTTCCCTCCCACTGTAGCCGTGAAAAGTGAGCCATCCATCGACATCTCTTTGATTTGCCACCCCGAATTATCTTCCACCGCGACAAATTCAGAATCTCTCTTCTCACACAGAGTTTCTAAATACTTCGTAATCCCCGGATTTGACATTCCCACCACTGTCGCCACACCTGCCTTAACAATCCCTCCCTTTTCATAAGCTATTTTATTTAAACTCTTCCCCAGAATGTCGGTGTGCTCTAGAGCAATGCTGGTTATCCCGGTTACCTCCGGTTGGATGACATTAGTTGAATCCAGCCTGCCTCCCAATCCAGTCTCGATCACTGCAATATTTACTTTCTTTTCAGCAAAATAAAGAAAGGCTAAAGCGGTGGTGACTTCAAAAAAAGTGTATTCATCCCGGTCTATTCTCTTTTTCAGGTGGTTGACAAATTCAGTGATGAATTCAGGCTCAATCCTTTTGCCACAAATTCTGATCCTCTCCCTGAAACTCACCAGATGCGGGGAAGTGTAGAGGCCGGTCTTCAGACCTTGCTGGCGTAAAATCGATTCCAGCATGGCGCAGACCGAGCCTTTGCCGTTGGTGCCGGCGATGTGGACAGAGGGGTACTTGAAATGCGGATTGCCGAGGTAGTTCAACAGCTTTTCAGTGTTAGCCAGCCCTAACTTGATGCCGAACTTCTGGAGATTAAAGAGATAATTTACGCACTGCCGGTAATTCATGCCGGCCGGCTATTGCTGTGGGTAAAATACTGAAGCAAGAGTGAAAGAGTCTTGCGAAGATCCTTGCGGTCAACAATCATATCCAGAAACCCGTGTTCTAAGAAGAATTCTGAGCTCTGGAATCCGGGGGGTAGTTCCTGCCCGATAGTCTGCTGAATCACTCGAGGACCGGCAAACCCCAGCAGGGCCTTGGGCTCAGCCATGATCACATCGCCTAAGGAGGCGTAGCTGGCCATGACTCCGGCTGTGGTGGGATTGGTCAGAATGGAAATGTAAGGAATTTTCTGCTGGTGTAGCCTTGCCAGGAGAGCCGAAGTTTTAGCCATCTGCATCAGAGACAGAATCCCCTCCTGCATTCTGGCTCCGCCTGAGCAGGAGACTATCACCAGGGGAATCTTTCGGTCCAAAGAGCGCTCAACCGCTCGGGCCACTTTCTCGCCCACCACAGAGCCCATCGAGCCCCCGATGAAACTAAACTCCATCACCCCAAAGCTCACAGTGATTTCTTCCACTTGTCCGATGCCGCAGGTGATAGCGTCATTGATTTCAGACTTTTTTATGGACTCCTTAATCCGGTCCGGGTAGCGTTTGGAATCCTTGAATTTCAAGGGGTCAGCCGAGATAAGATTTTGATCATATTCTTCCAGTTTACCTTGATTCAGCAGAAGATTTATGTAATCCCTCCCTTTAATCCGAAAATGGAAATTGCACTTGCTGCAGACCCACAGGTTGCTCTCCAGGGCTTTGACATACATAATCTCCCCGCAATCGGTGCACTTGGTCCACAGACCGCCGGGGATGTCCTTTTTGTCCCCGGGAGTGATTCCCTCTTTCATCTTTTTGAACCACTCGGCCATCTATTCCTCTCTGGTCATGATTAAGGCATCCTCTTCCGGGGAATGATAGTACCCTTTCCGTCTTCCGCAAACTTTGAATCTGAATTTTTCATATAACCGGATGGCCGGCAGATTTGATTCTCTTACTTCTAAAGTGAAATTGGTTACTTTCAATTCTCTTCCCGCGTCAATGAGTCGGGATAAGAATGAAGCTCCCCATCTCTTTCTCCTCTCCTCTTTTCTGATTGTAAAATTGTCTATAGCCAACATATAGCCAGTAATAACGGTTGTACAGGCAAACCCAATCACTCCTTCCCTCTCCAGCACCAGGTCTAACGAACTGGGGGAGTTCAGATGTTCCAAAAACATCCTTTCGCTCCAGGGGTCAGAGTAAGTCTCCTTTTCAATTTGAACGATTTCCGCCAGGTCAGACTCATGCATGGGGCGGATTTTCAATCCGTTCATTTCTGACTTTGGAGCGGAAGACCGCTTTCTGCAAATAGATGGGTTCGACACTTTGAGGATCTGCTGTTTTGTTTTGGCTTAATCTCTCCAGCCCTAGTTTGGCTACGCTCACTCCTCTGGGAATAGTAATTTCATTGTTAATCAATATTTGCCTCCCTGGCAAGCCCTTTTTCAGGGAGCCTGGATCGGCGAGCGGACCTAAAATCAGAACTGTGGCTGAGGGAGGAGTTTTTTCATTTAAAGTATCCACTTCGGTTACAAAGAGTTCCCCCTGTAGACGAGGCCAATCGTCCTGATAAGCATATACTCCTCCTAAAAAAGTGCTTCCCCTTGCCAAAGCCAGGACCGCCACTTGCTTTTCTCTCCCCCCTAACTGGTAAGCTAAAACTTCGAAGGTCGGTACTGCCAGTAAAGGAATCTTGTGACTCCATGCTAATCCTTTCAAAGTCGCCAGCCCCACCCTCAAACCGGTAAATGAGCCCGGCCCCTGGGAGAATGCCAGAGCGGACAAATTAGAAAGCCTGAGGTCGGATTTTTGGAGAATCTGGTCAATTGAGTCCAGTATTATTTCGGCCAGGATGCCTTTAGCCGGCCAAGTCTGTTCTCCCAGAACTGAACTCTCCTCGACAATTCCAATTCTTAATTCATGCTGACTGGTCTCCAAACCCAGAACAATCACTGTCCGTCTCGCCGGTTTATCCTAATTTCTCTTTCCTGCTCGGAAATAATCCTCAATTCCACGTCCCACCTCTTAGCCGGCAAGAGTTCTGCAGCTTTATCTGCCCACTCAATTAGACACACCCCACTCCCATAGAAGTACTCCTCGTAGCCTAAGTTGATTAAATCTTCCAAGTTGTTGAGCCGGTACAAATCCAGATGGTAAACCGGCAGAATTCCGGGATAATGATTGGCTATGACAAAGGAAGGCGAGCTGGCCGGAATCTCAGCATCTAAGGCCCGGCAAATTCCCTGGACCAGAACAGTCTTGCCCGCTCCTAACTGGCCGTACAGAGCCATGACCGAACCCGGACCCAATTGCTTAGCCAGAGTAGCGCCGATCTTTTCAGTATCTGCCGGCGAAGAGGATTTAATCCTTAAAGTCCGGGACAAATTAGCGGGGCCGCATGATGGCAACCGGAAGGACCATCTCTTCCAGAGAGATCCCCCCGTGCTGAAAGCTATTGCGGTATTCTCTTTCGTACTCATGGTAGTTGGTAGGATAAACGAAATAGTAGTCTTCCTTGGCAAAAATGTAGGTTGTGGCCAGGGTGTACATCGGCAGGCGATACTGTTTGGGGTCCTTTATCAGAATGGCGCCTTTAGGATCGCAATTCAGATTATCACCATATTTGTAGCGCAGATGGGTGGAGGTATCTCTTTTCCCGTAGGCTAAATTACCCCGTGTTCCCAGGACTGAGCCGTGGTCGGTGGTGAAAACCACCACGCAATCCTGCTTGGCCAGATAGCGCAGTGTCTCCAGAAGTGGCGAGTGCGAAAACCAGGTCTTCATCAGGGAGCGAAAAGCGGCCTCATCCGGAGCAATTTCCAAGAGAATTTCGGATTCGGAACGGCCATGCGCCAAAATATCCAGGAAGTTCACTACTATTGATAATAGAGGAGTATTGGCGTAAGTCGAAATCTTGCGCGCCAGATTCTCTGCTTCAGCTAAGTCCAGGACTTTTACGTACTTAGGTTCTGATTTGAAGGTCAGACCGAGTCTTTTCAGCTGGGCGTCGAGCAGCTGACGTTCGTTACGGTTCCGGGAGGCATCGCTGTCATCCTTAGTATTCCAGTACTCCGGAAATTTCTGAGCCAGCTCATCCGGGAACAGCCCGGAGAAAATGGCATTGCGGGCATAGGGGGTGGCAGTCGGGAGAATGGAAAAATAATAGTCGGTTTGGATATTGAACAATTCTGTCAGAATGGGCTGCAGGGCATACCAATGGTCCAGACGCATACAGTCCAGAACGATGAAATAGACCTGCTTCTGGGCTTGGAGCAATGGAAACAGGTACTTCTTGACCACCTGCGGGGACAAAGGAGGCCCGTTTTTGGAATTAATCCAGCTTAGGTAAGACTTCTCTACCGCTTTGCCGAATTCACTGTCGCACTCTCTTTTCTGCCCCCGGTGAGAGTCAATCAAACTTCGGTCCCGGACCCCCTCCATCTCAATCTCCCAGCCGGAGAGCTGCTTGTGAATTTCAATCCAATCCTGCCAGCTCGGCCCGCTCTGCAGCATGATTTGAATGTTGCGGAATTCAGTCACATAGTCCCGGACCACTTTCTCACCTATAATTTTCTTCTCCTCCAAGAGTTTCTTGGCCGCCGAGAGGATCTGGCTGGGATTGACCGGTTTGGTGATGTAAAAAGCAATTTTCTGACCGATGGCCTCCTCCATTAAGCTCTCTTCTTCGGATTTAGTGACCATAATGACCGGCGGATTAGGAGAAATCTTCTTGATCTCTTCCAGGGTGGCCAGGCCGCCCCTGCCCGGCATCATCTCGTCCAATAGGATCAGATCAAATTCTTGCTTCTTGACCAGTTCTATGGCATCATCCCCGTTCTGGGCCGGCGTGACTTTGTAGTTCCTTTGCTCCAGGAAGAAAATCTGGGACTTCAGCTGGTCAATCTCGTCATCCACCCAGAGAATATTCTTGGTTTCTTCCTTCATAATTCTATTTTGATTATTCTCCCCTCTTGGTCTTATACTTATACGAAAAAAGAAGTGTATTATTCAAAGTTCTTCCGGCAGTCGAGGTTCTCTCAACCTGATAGGGGCATTTGAATTCTAATTTCGGTTCTGACTCCCGAGATGCTCTCGGTCAAATAGATCTTCCCTTGGTGATACTGCTCCACAATCCGCTTGGCCAAAGAGAGTCCCAAACCCCACCCCCTCTTCTTGGTGGTGTATCCGGGTGAAAAAATCTTCTTCTGGTCTCTGGCCGGAACACCCTTGCCGTTGTCCGCCACGCTTATTACTACGCATTTTCTTCGGTCGTCAAACTGAGCCAAGATTTCTATTCTTCCATTTTTGGGGTCCACCGCCTCCAGAGAGTTCTTGATTACGTTCTCTAAAACCCAGGATAGAAGTTCTCTGTTTCCGGAGACCTGCAATCCATCTTGATAGTTTTCCTCTATCTTGACTCCGGTGCCGGAATAGGGGAGCCTCTGGCGGAAGTACTCAACTACCTCCCTGGAGAGGCTGACGATGTCGACCGTGGCAAACTCAGGCTCAGAGCCGATTTGTCCGAAGCGGGAGGCGATTTTCTCTAATCGCTGGACGTCTTTTTCCATTTCAGAGGAAACATCGGTCGTGCTGGCCGCAGTCTTAGATTCAGACTGGCTGCGCAGGATTTCTATCCACCCCATTAATGAGGAAATGGGCGTTCCCAGCTGGTGGGCGGTCTCCTTGGCCATTCCCACCCAGATGGACTGCTGCTCGCTGCGCTTGACGTTCAAGAAACCCAGGAGTCCGATTAGCACGAAAAGAGTCATTATCCCAATCTCGATCAGGGGAATGTAGTGTAAACGGGAGACCCAGTGGGGATCTCCGTAGTGCAGGAGATTGATAACCCTTCTCTCTCCGTTGGCCTCATAGTAAATGGAAATGGGTTCCTTGGACTTATCCATTCTTTTTATTAGCTCCAGCACCTTCTCTCTTCCGGACCGGCTGGTGTCCCCTTCCGGAACGTCCTTGATCTGCCTCCAGGCAATCGGATTACCTTGCGGGTCAGTAATGACAATGGGAAAGTTGCTTCTCTGGATTACCTCTTCAAACAGGATGCCGACTTCTTCACCCCCTCCGGAGCCGGAAGCGACCAGCTGCCAGAGCTTGGCGTAAGTCGTGACTACCTGCTTGGAGTCCTCTTTCAGGCGGTTGACCACGTCCTGAGTGTAATAGAAAAATACCAGGGCCACGGCTATGAAGCCGAGTGCCAGAAAAATCTTGTAAGAGAGAGAAAGCCCCTTGTAGCTGACTGAAGAGCCCGCCTGAGAGGAGCGCCGCGACATCTAGGCAATCTCTTCCAGCCCGTCCAAATACGGCTGTAGTACTTTGGGAACTTTCACTGTGCCTTGGCTGGTCTGGTAATTCTCCAGAATCCCAATCACCGTCCGGGGGAGTGCCAGTCCGGAACCGTTTAAGGTGTGGACAAACTCTAACTTGGCTCCGGCTTGAGGACGGAACCGGATGTTCATTCTGCGGGCCTGAAAATCTTCAAAAATGCTGCAGGAGGATACTTCCAAATATTTTCCTACCCCCGGAGCCCAGACTTCTAAATCGTAGCACTTGGCCGCTGCGAAACTCAAATCGCCGGTGCATAGGAGTCTCACCCGGTAAGGCAGTTCCAGAAGCCGCAGCACTTCTTCTGCATCCGCGACCAGTTTCTCCAACTCGGCATAGGAAGTTTCGGGTTTGACGAATTTAACTAGTTCGACTTTGTCAAATTGGTGAACCCGTATCATCCCCCGGGTATCCTTCCCGTAAGTTCCTGCCTCTCTCCGGTAACAGGGGGTATAGGCGCAGTAGTAAATAGGGAGATCCTCCGTTTTGAGAACTTCCTCCCGGTGCATATTGGTGACCGACACTTCCGCGGTGGGTATCAAGAATAAATCGTCTTTTTCGCAAAGGTACATGTCTTCTTCCAACTTGGGAAGCTGCCCGGTGCCGGTCATGGTTCGCCTGCTGACCAGATGAGGAGCCCAGATTTCCTGGTAACCGTGTTTATTGGTGTGTAAGTCTAACATGAAGGAGATTAAGGCCCTCTCCAGCTTTGCGCCTCTTCCGACTAAGAGGACAAAATTGGAGCCGGAAACCTTGACCGCTCTCTGTAAATCCAGGATTCCCAGCATCTCCCCTGTTTCCCAGTGAGGCCTGGGCTGAAAGTCAAATTCCGGTTTCTTCCCCCACCCTCTGATTACGACGTTGGCAGAATCATCTTCCCCCGCCGGGACGCTGGAGTGGGGGAGATTCGGAATTCTCAAAAGCAGATAATTAATCTGGGTTTCTAAGTCCCTCAACTCGGCATCAAATGACGAAATCCGGTCGGATAGCTCTCTCAAGCGGGCCAGTTCTTCTTTGGGGTCCTTCCCTTGCTTCTTAAGTTGAGGTATAAGAGCCGAGGATTTGTTTCTATCCTGCCTGAACTGGTCAGTCTGGGAGATTAAGGCCCTTCTTTTCTCGTCTAACTCCAGAAGTTGGTCCAGGCTGACCCGTTCATGCTTGTTCTTAATGGCAGAGGATACTCTTTCCCGGTTTTCACGGATAAACTTTAAATCCAGCATGAATTAAAAAACGGCTTTGGAAATCGGGCGGGCAATCGACTTAGCCAGAACCGCTAAATCGGAAGTGAAGGACATCCTCTCGACGTATTCTAAATCCGTTTGATCCAAACCGGCTTCGGGCTGGCCGCCATTGGCGGTCAGCCGGGGGGTGATTAATCCTGGCCTGACTTTGAGCTTATCCTCATACATTTGACTCAAAAGAGCGGGATCTTCTCCTGTCTCTATTTTCACCCAACTGGGGCCAATCAGGCTCAAATCCCCCTTGAGGACGTACAACAGAAGGGGGAGCTTGTGCCAGGAGGCACTCTTATGCCTGGAATTGAATTGTCTCAATTTGATAATCTTTCCATTCTTTCCCAAAATGGCTACCGCTTCTAAGGGGTATTCTCCTTTCCAGAGTCCATTCTTCAGCACCAGCAGGAGAAGCAGCGGGGTAGCCAGGGCTAGCAGCAATATGGAGTATGCAATATCTTGTATCCGTTTTATCCCCCACTCCCAGGTCCTCATCTGGGAAGGATAGACCTTGTAGAAGCTGTTGCCGTACAGTGGGGCCAGTTTCAATCCCCGCACCCGGGGTAAAAGATTGGACTTTACCCTGAAATTGACCTCTATGTTTCTGGCCCCTTCCACTATTTCTTTGAGTGAACCCTGCCAGGTCGGCTCGACTGCGATCAGAACTTCTCTGACTCGATTTTTCTTCAGGGTCTCCTCCAGATCCTCGACTTTGCCTAATATGGGTATGGGTAGATTTCTTTCCCGGGCACTGTGATTCTCATCAATGAATCCGACAACCTTCAGGCCCGGGCCGGATTGATTCTGCAGGCAATCCCAGGTCTGGCGGGCGTTATCCTCGGTGCCCACTATCACGGCCGGGTGAAGCATTCTGCCGGTCAGGGTGAGACGCCGCTGCAGATAAATAAGCAAGGTTCGCAGCAAAGTCACCCCTGCCAGAATAGACAGAATGTACAAGGTAATAAGTGCCCAGCCCTGATTGGAAGCCAGAACATGCCTGCCCCCGAAGAGGAATAGCAGTAATCCTCCCCCTAAGACGGTCTTAATAACGGCTTTCAGCTCTTCTCTCACCAGCATTCCCCAATAGAACTCATACAGCCCGGCCACGGCGAAGAGATTAATCCAGAAAAAATTAAGCAAAATTCCCAGAGTTGAGGAGTCGATTGCCAGCCCGGCCTGATTCCAAAGCCCCAGTATGGACTCAAGGTCAAAACGGTTCAGCAGCATAAAGGCCAGATTCACCACCAGGATATCAAGGCCTATTAGAAACAGCTTTTCCCTGAAATTGAGAAAGTTACGGTGCAGATGTATGCCGAACAGGGTCAGAGCAAAGGTGAGGGTCAGGGGGATTAATATCTTGACCGGGGAATTGAAGAAGTAAAAGGTCAGTATTCCGCTGGCGGCCAGGATCATGGAGATGACCAAAATACCCCATACCGCCTTCTTGCTATTCATCCCCAGAAAGACCAGCCGGTGGGAGGAGTGATCCTGCCCCCCCTGGTAAAATTTCTTTCCCTGTTTCAGACGGGTGAAGGTGACGAAGGAGATGTCAAAGATTGGATAGCTTAAGATTAAAAGCGGGGCCAGAATGGCGTACTGGGTTCGGATTTCAGAGACGAACAGTAGCCCCATCACCGCCAGGGAAAAGCCGCTCAACATACTTCCTGCGTCTCCCAAAAAGATCCTGGCCGGATTAATGTTGAACTTTAAGAAGGCCAAGAATCCGCCGGCCAGACACAGGCTGATGACCAAGAGCAGGGCCTGCCCCTCCAATAAAGCTAAAACCGCGAAGCTTAGACTGGCGACCAGGGTAATTCCGGAACAGAGGCCGTCCATGTTGTCCAGAAAATTGAGGGCGTTGATCAATCCTACTATCCAGAACAGAATCAAGAAAAAGCCCAAGGGAAAGCCCAGACTGGTCAGGCCGGGGTCGTAAAAGCTCAGGAACAAGAGCGCCGTGGCCAGCTGGCCGAAAAATTTTCTGGCCGGAGATAAACCCCATCTGTCATCTGTCAATCCGATAAGGACGATAGTCAGGCTGCAGAGGTAGTAACCGAAAAGAATTCTGGATAACTCCAGCCAGCCAAGTACCAGGGCTACCAACAGGCTGATGCTGAGTGCAGCAAAAATAGTGGCCCCCCCCAAAAGCGGAGTGGGCTGGCGGTGGGACTTGTGTCCTAAAGGATAGTCCAGAAAATTCAGCCCCCGGGCAAGGCGGATGGCAAACGGAGTTAGGATTAAAACTAAGAGAATCGAAACCCCAAACAGCCATAACTGGCTTGCCATAGTCAGCCCAATATACAATTACTGCCGGTGGTATTCAATGATTTTCTGCAGGCTCTCCGGCAATGTCGTCCGGGGATGAAATCCGGTATATTTATCCACTTTGCTGATATCCGGCACCCTGCGTTGCATGTCTTCAAAGCCTCTTTCATAGGCCTGGTCGTAGGGAACCAAGACTACCTCGGATTCGCTCTTGGTCATCTGCTTGACTTGATGGGCCAGCTCTTTGATGGTGATCTCTGAGCCGTTCCCGATGTTGAAAACTTCCCCTTCCGCCCGGCGGTCCTCGGCCAAAAGAATGGTTAAGGTCACGACGTCATCCACGTAGGTGAAACTCCGCTTCTGACTCCCGTCCCCGAATACGGTGATGGGATGGTTCAACAGAGCCTGCTGCACAAAGGTCGGAACTACCATGCCATACTTTCCGGTCTGGCGCGGCCCGATGGTGTTAAACAGCCGCAATATAACTATCGGCAGCTTCTTCTCATGAAAATAGGCCAGAGCCAGAAACTCGTCGATGGCCTTGGAGCAGGCATAGCTCCAACGGCTCTTGGTAGTGGGACCGTAGACCGAATCATCATTTTCCCGGAACGGGACTTTGGAGGTCTTGCCGTAGACCTCGGAAGTGGAGGCGATGATAACCTTCTTTTTGTACTGGTTAGCGACTTTCAGGACCATTTCAGTCCCTAAGATATTGGTCTCTATGGTTTCGACCGGTTTCTCGATGATCAAACGGACCCCCACCGCTGCGGCCAGGTGGTAGACAATATCGCATTTTTCTACCAGGGGATATAAAAGATGTTCTTCAGAAATGCTACCCAGAGTGAAATGGAAGTTCGGGTTCCTGCGCAGGTGGGCGATGTTTTCTAACTTGCCGGTGGAGAGGTTATCGATGACGTAGACTTCGTCTCCCCGGGCTAAGAGCCTTTCCGCCAGATGGGAGCCGATGAAGCCGGCCCCGCCGGTGATGAGGTTCTTCATGAATTATTCGAGCTTATATCCATGTAAAATTTTTCCATATCCTTTATGAATCTCTTAGAACTGAACCTTTCATAGTTTTTCTTGCGTACATCATTCGTCAGACTTCGGAACGGGTCCTGTAACATTTGTCGGATTGCGGAAGATAGCGCTTTAGTGTCCTTCGGCTCCACGATTATTCCACTGTTTTCATCTACCAAATCAGGTATTGCTCCTACCCTTGTAGCTACAACCGGTACACCGGCGCAAAGTGCTTCTATTAAAACAGTAGGCAGCCCCTCGTTTAACGACGGAATTACAAGAAGGTTTAGGTCGGAGTAAACGTTTTCCATATCCTGTCTGAATCCGGTGAATATGACTTGGTTCTCAATACCGTGAAGAGCAGCCTCTGCCTTCAATTCTTCTCTCAATTCCCCATCACCCACAAACGCTAATCTTGTACTGGGCATAGACTTAAGTAAATCGGCGCAAGCTTTCAAAAGATACGCGCAACCCTTGATAGGAACTAGTCTACCAACTGCTCCAACGAGTACGTGTTTCGGATGGACGCCTATTTCTCGTCGGAAGGATCCCTCAAATCTCTGGACTCTGACGAGGTTTTCCAAATCGAATCCGTTCTCAATC
>Ga0154806_129_pt1 | contig 18980 bp, 17 predicted proteins | sample Rifle2008BG16ft_FD_105814 | JGI IMG/M metagenome (GOLD analysis project Ga0154806, IMG submission 105814) | candidate division Zixibacteria bacterium RBG_16_50_21
TAGTGGGCGTTGACAGAACCTGGAAAGATGCGTATAATAGTAGCAACAAATCCTTAAGGAGTATCTATGGCTAAACAGATGAGTTTTGAGCAGAAGGCGAAGAAGGAAAAGAAGACCGTAACTTGCCCGGTCTGCCACGGCCCGATTCAATACGTCCGGCTGGTTAAGCCGGTCAGGAACGAGGTCAAAGGAAGCTGGAAGTTCGCGGACACCAACGTGGGGGTCTGTAAGTGCAACCAGGCCGAAGTATATAAAATCTAGTAAAGGCTCGAGACTTTTGAAACGGAGGAGCGCCGGGATTCGGCGCTTTTTTGTTTATCTCCTCCGTTGAGAGGACAGAAAGGGAAAATAGCTCCGGTTGACTTTACCTATCAAAGAATCTATCATCTTCAAAATGGAACTTAAGTCCAGGGTTGTGAAGGAGTTTCTCCCCTATGTGATTAAACCAGGGCAGTATATAGGCAATGAATTTGGGGCGGTCAGAAACTTGGCTGCGGGAAAAAAAAGAGTGGTTCTGGCTGTTCCGGAGACCTATGACCAGGCTGTCACCGACTGGTCAGTCCAGAGGCTTTACAATCTCCTGAACTCCAAGGAATGCCTGGCCGCAGAGAGAGTTTTCCTGCCTGCCCCGGACGGATTGATGCTTCTGAAAGCGAAGAGTCTTCCTCTTTTCTCCATGGAAACTTTCCGGGCCGTTTCCGAATCTGACCTGATTCTGTTCTGGGCTGACTCTCCTTTACAATATCCCCAAATCTTGCTGATGCTCTCTTTGGCAGGGTTAAAGCTTAACTCGGCGGAACGACAAAGAAAACCCCTGATTCTGGGTACCGGCGGGGCCTTTATTAATCCCGAACCGATGAGAGAATTTCTGGACGGGTTTGTTTACCTCTGGTCCGAAAAAAATCAGGCCGTGCTGGCCGAGTCCCTGAAACTTCTTGAAAAGTCTGAGATAATCTCAAAACTCTCCCCGGTGGGGGGATTCTACCTATCAGCGCACTCGCCAGCGGCCATCAGGGCCGGTTCTGAGAGATGTTCCATTCGGCCGGCCGGATTTCCGCTCGAACCGGTGGTGCCTTTCGTGGAGGTTGACCAGGATAAGCTTTGTTTCGGAGGAAATAACGATTGGCCAAACTACTCAAGCAATTCTGAGGAGGTCGAGGGGACTTCAACTGACAGGATCGCCCAAGGCATAACTGCCTCTATGCACCATTCGGGATTCGAGGCGGTGAAGATTGACTTGGGCCTATTTCCCGTCGATGCCAAAGGGCTGATATTGGGTTTGGAGAAAAAAATAAAAGACAAGCGATATGTTTTTGAACTGGAGAATTTCCCCCTGGAAAGTTTTGACTCAGAAGTAGCAGAGATTGCCTCGATTACTTCCCGCAATAGGATCGGCTTCCGGCCCATTGCTGCCAGCCAGAGGCTGAGAGAATTGATAGGACAGAATTTCAGCCCAGAGACCATCCTGAAGACCATCCAGACGGCAATGGCCAAAGGGTTTCATACTGTCGGACTGGGGATTGACATTGGGCTTCCCACCGAACATCTGCACGATATAAGAGAACTGGGGGGCCTTTTAAACCAGATCAACGAGTCTTTTGGGAAGAGTCACCGAGCCAAAAACCTTAGAATCGATTTCAGACTTTTTTCCCCTTATCCCGGGACAATGTGGCAGTGGGACGAAGTTCTATCTGCGGACGAAATGACCGAGAGAATAGCCAGAGTCCGGGAGAACAGCCGGACCAAGAACTTGAAGCTGTACTTCCCGGAGGCGGTAAAAGAATACTGGAAGAATATACTGCGGCGGGGAGAAAAGAGCGCCAGTCAGGTCATCCTGAAGGCCGCGGAGCAATTAGTACAAAGTTTTTCTGCCGAACCGGTTCAAATTGATTGGGCTAGAGCATTCCAGGTGGCTGGAGTCAATTCGGCCGACTTTGCCCGGGCTTTTAAATTGGAGCAAAAGCTCCCCTGGGACGATTTATTTAGCCAGGAATCCAAAGAAAAACTGCGCCAGACCAGATTCTCCAGCCCTGCCGCACTGATCGCACAACCGGAGCGAAAACCTCCGGATAAAAAGAGCTGCGCCGGCCCAACCGAAAAGCTCTACGGCAGAAAAGCCAAAGTGAAACAGACCAGTTCGGTTCTCTTTCCTTCCCAGAGCAAAATTAGGATGAAATGGGTAAAAACCGAAAGAGTAAGGTTTACATCCCATTTGGATGCGGTCAGAATGTTCGAAAAAGCGGTGCGCAGAGCGGATTTCCCGGTCAGTTATTCGGAGGGATTTCATCCCCACCCCAGGATTGCCTACGGGCCTCCTCTGCCCCTGGGCTTTATCTCCGACTGTGAATACGTGGACATGCAGCTGGAGACGGCTTTTAATTATCAACTGATTGACAGACTTAATTCGGCCTTGCCGGAGGGATTCCGGATTTCAGAAGCCCGGCCGGTGTTTACCCATTCGATTTCGCTGTCCGCCTTCATCAACATCTCGGTATATGAAGTCGAGCTGGAAGAATTGACTTCACAACAGGAACAGGCGCTTTTGCAGTCGCCCAAACAGGAAGAAGTTCTGGTAACCAGAAAATCAAAAGAGGCAGAAAAGCAGGTAAACATCGCCAGGCTTATACAGGATCTGAAGGTGCAGAATAGAGGCAGAAAAAAGGTGGTGCTGTCCTGGTTGGGGTTGGGACAGGAGGGATACGCACGTCCCCAGGAGGTGCTGCAGCATGCTTTGGGTCTGAGTGGTGACGATATCCTGCATCTTTTGTTCAAAAGGGTGGATTTACTCTCAAAAAAGGGGGAGAGGTATCTTTCTCCCTTTCAGGTTTTATGAAGACAGAATCGTCGGCCCAAACGAAAATATCAGCTAGAGAAACTGCTTTGAAGGCGCTCTACAAAATTGAGCAGGAGGAAAGTTTCGCCGAAGATACGGTGGAGAAGCTGGCCGGCGAAAACAGACTTTCTCCGCCCGACAGAAGATTGGTTGCGGAACTGGTTTTGGGCACGACCAAGATGAGAAAGAGGATAGACTTTGAGATCGGATTCCTGTTGGACCAGCGTATTGAGAGGCTGACTCCCTGGATAAGAAACATCTTGAGGATGGGGATATACCAGTTTGAGTTCACTGACAGAATTCCGGAATATGCCGCGGTGAATGAAGCGGTCAATCTGGCCAGAAAATACGGGCATGGCGGGGTGGCAAGGCTGGTCAATGCGGTCCTGCGCAATTACCAACGCAAAAAAAAAGAAATTAGATTTCCAGAAGATGAAACAGATTATTTAGCCACTTTTTACTCAATTCCTGAGTGGCTGATTGAGAAATGGCTGGCAATTTTTGACATGGAAAACGTGGTCAGGCTGTGCCATTACTTCAACCAAAAACCGGCGGTGGGTGTGCGAATCAACACCCTCAAAAGCGACGCAGCAGAAATCGAAGGATACTGCAAAGAAAGGGAAATTACCATCCGGAAAGGTATCTACGCCGGAGATTTTTATTACCTGCAATCAGCAGTCGAACTAGAGAAAGTCGAGTTGATAGAGCAGGGAAAAGTTTATCTGCAGGACGAGGCTTCGCTTCTTTCGGTGGGGCTGCTTTACCCCAAAGCGGGCGAGACGGTTTTAGATCTCTGCGCGGCTCCGGGCGGAAAGTCGACCTATCTGGCTCAAAAAATGGAGAACCACGGCAAGATTATCGCAGTAGATAAGAGTGTAGCCAAAATTGCAATGATGAAGAAGAACTGCCAGCGGCTGGGTGTAAGCATGGTTGAGACAGTCCTGGGAGATGCCACTGATTTCAAGGCAGAAAAGGTGGACAAAGTCCTGGTGGATGCTCCCTGCAGCGGAACTGGAGTGTTGCACCGGAATGCGGATGCCAGATGGAGAAAAAATCCTCAAGACTTGAAGAGACTGCCGGAATTGCAGCTGAAAATCCTGGAGAATGCGATTTCCCTGGTAAGACAAGGGGGTGTGATTGTATACTCCACCTGCAGTATTATGCCGGAGGAAAATCAAGAGGTGGTTGAGAGGATCTTGAGTAAGCATAGAGAGTTAGAACTGGAAGACGCCGGCAAGGTTTTATGCTCGGCGGTGGTGACTAAAGAAGGTTACTTGCGCACCCTCCCCTTTCTGCATAACATTGACGGAGCTTTTGGAGCAAGATTAGTTAAGAAATGATGGAATTTCAGGAAAAAGCAGTTTTTCAGGTCAAGACCCACCGAAATCTCTACCGGAAGATCAGTATCGCCCTGCTTTGCCTGATAATCTTGGTGGTGCTGGCAGACGGAGTGCTGATGCCGATCTGGACCAGGCACGGGGATGACACCATGGTTCCCAACATCGTGGGACTGGAATTAGAAGAGGCGGGCGACAGTCTGGAGCGCTGCGTTTTAAGAATCGAAAAGGTGGGGGAGAAGTACGACCCTAACCAGCCGGCCGGAACGGTGATTTTTCAGATCCCGGATGCGGATTCGAAAGTCAAAAAGAACCGGATCGTCAAGGTCACCCTCAGCCGGGGTGGCGAGACCACCATTGTTCCGGATTTGGCAGGTAAATCTTTTCGAGAGGCGGAACTGAGACTGGATGAATGGGGCTTGAGGCTGGGAGATATCACTTACGACTCCACCGGGACCGTCGGCCCCAACTGCGTGATTGCCACTTTTCCCCAGGCGGGAAGCAGGGTGCCGGCCGGGATGATAATAAATTTGGTGGTCAATCACGTCCAGACAGTGGATTCCGTCATTGTGCCGGAATTGATAGGAAAGAATCTAGCCGAGGCTAAGAAGGCAATCGAAAAGAACGGCCTGGAGCTGGATAAAGTCAAAGAGAGAAAGGATGAGTCGCTTCTGCCTGAGACCGTCATAGCCCAGTCCATAGCACCGGGAGAAATAGTCCCCAAAGGCACGGAGATTGACTTGATTGTTTCCATCTTAGGGGACTAAAATGGTCAAAGTAGCAGCGTCAATCTTGGCCGGAGATTTTCGAAATCTGGAAAAGGAAGTCCAAACGGTAGCAAAGGCCGGGGCGGACTGGATTCACCTGGACGTAATGGACGGGCATTTTGTAGATAATCTCACTTTCGGTCCGGTGGTGGTAGAAGCGGTCAATCGAATTACAGAACTGCCGCTGGATGTGCATTTAATGATTGCCAATCCGGATAAGCATATTGACAGGTACGCAAAAGCAGGGGCGGACTTTCTGACTGTGCATGTGGAGACTTGCCCGGATGTGAAAAGGACCATTGAATCAATCAGAGACAGCAAATGCAAAGTTGGACTGACACTTAATCCTGCAACTCCCTTGGAGTTAGTCATCCCTTACTTCAGTGAAATTGATTTACTTTTGGTGATGACGGTGAACCCCGGGTTTGCCGGGCAGGCGTTTATGCCGGAGGTTCTGCCAAAACTTAGGAAGGCTCGTGAATATATTGACCAGAAAAGATTGAAGGTGGAGTTGGAAGTTGACGGGGGCATTAATCCTCAGACGGCAGTGGAAGCGAAAAAAGCAGGGGCCACGGTTTTGGTGGCGGCTTCGGCGATTTTCAAGCAGAAGGATTACGCCGAGGCTATTAAAAGATTAAAGGCATAGCAATTCCTCCTTTATTCCCCTCAGGGGAGAGATGTACCACCCCTGAAGCAGAGTAATAGGGGAGGAGATGATTGTCCACTCTTTCCAGGTCTGCAATCGACCTTGCACTGCCGGGTTCCTATTCGGGCACTAGGAGTTATCGAGATTGAAATTAACAGGTGAAATATCGATCGCCAGCCCGCAAAATTCGCTTGAAAAAAGTTATCAGATTGCTATATTAGTAGGTTTAGGCTTATAGTGAAATTATGCTTGGTAAACTGACTGAGAAGTTTGAGGAGATTGTCAACAAGGTCAGGGGATACTCCCGGCTTTCTGACAAGAATATCAAAGATGCTTTGAAAGAGGTGAGGGTCGCCCTTTTGGAAGCTGACGTCAATTACAGAGTGGTCAAGGAGTTTATTGCCCACACAGAGGAGAAGGCCATCGGCCAGTTGACTACCAAAGGAGTTATACCGGGACAGCAGTTTATCAAGATTGTGTACGATCAGTTGCTTGAATTGCTGGGCGGGAAGACGGAAGTTCTGCAGTTCCGTGAGCCGGCTCCGATGGTCATCATGCTGGTAGGGCTGCAGGGTTCCGGGAAAACCACTTCGGTCGGAAAACTTGCCAAATATTTTGGACAAAAGGGGAAAAAAAGTCTCTTAATTGCCGCTGACGTCTACCGCCCGGCTGCGGTTGAGCAATTGGAGGTGCTGGGAAAACAGCTGAATCTGCCAGTATTCAGTCAAGAGAAAAGAAATCCGGTGGAGATTTGTCAAAATGGAGTGGAGCAAGCAGAAAGGGAAGCGTACGATGTGGTCTTGATTGATACTGCCGGCAGGTTACACATCGACGAAGAGCTGATGCAGGAGTTAGTCAAGATTAAACAAGAGGTTTTACCGGCGGAAGTCCTGTTAGTGGCCGATGCCATGACCGGGCAGGATGCAGTCAATTTGACTAAGGAATTCAACCATAAAGTCGGCTTGACCGGAGTGGTTTTAACCAAGATGGACGGGGACACTCGCGGCGGAGCCGCTTTATCAATTCACTGGGTATCTGGAAAACCGATTCGCTTCGTCGGTGTGGGTGAAAAACTGGAGGCCCTAGAGCCGTTTTTCCCGGACCGGATGGCTTCCCGGATTTTAGGCATGGGGGACGTGGTCTCCCTGGTCGAAAAGGCTCGGAAGGTAGTTGAAGAAAAGGAAGCAGTTAGGTTTCAAGAGAAGATTAGAAAGCAGAGCTTTACTTTCGATGATTTCTACCAACAGTTACAACAAATCAAAAAGATGGGCTCCTTGGAATCCCTTCTGTCCATGATCCCCGGCTTGGGAGGCAAGGCCCTCAAAGGAGTGAACATGGATGGGAAGGCTCTGGTCAGGGTGGAGGCCATGATAAACTCCATGACCAAAGAGGAGAAAACCAACCCCCAGGTGATCAACGGTAGCCGGAGACGAAGGATAGCCCTAGGGAGCGGGACTTCCATTCAGGAGGTAAACAAATTGATGAAGCAGTTTGAAATGATGCAGAAGATGGTTAAAGGTTTATCCAAGATGGACACCAAACAGATGAATAAAATTTTTTCCCCAAATTAAGGAGGAGAATGTCAGTTAAACTCAGATTGCACCGCATGGGCTCCAAGAGACGCCCCTTTTACCGGATCGTGGCCACCGATTCCAGAAACCGCCGGGATGGCCGGTTCATCGAGGTGGTGGGGCAGTATCATCCCATCTCCAAACCCCCGGTGTTCGATGTCAACCAGGAGCGGGTCTTCTACTGGCTTAAGACCGGCTCCCAGCCCTCCCAGACCGTCAGCTCCCTTTTGAAGCAGACCGGGGTGTGGAACAAATGGCTGAAGCTCAAAAAAGGAGAGTCGGTTTCGGAAATGGAAGTCAAGAAGGAAGTGCGCCAGACCTCCCGCAAGAAATCGAAAAAGAAACAGGCTAAACCAGAACAGGCGACCGAAGCCAAAGCTTGAACCCAAACAAGGAGCACGCCATGAAGGAATTCATCGAATACATCGTCAAAAACCTGGTAGATCATCCGGATCAGGTCACGGTCAACGAGATGCAGGGTGAAAAGACCACCGTCTACGAACTGCGGTGCGGGCAGGGAGATTTGGGCAAGGTCATCGGCAAAAAAGGACAGACCGCCAAGTCTATCCGCACTCTGGTAACCGCCGTGTCTGCCAAGCGAGGCAAAAGAGCGGTTGTGGAGATTCTGGAATAGCTTGGGCTCCAAAGCCTGGGTGACTTTAGGTGAAGTGACCAGGGTCAGAGGACTGAAAGGTGAAATGGTAGTCCGGCCCTGGTCCGATAAAATCTCCAGATTTACAAAATTAAAGGAGGTCTATCTCGGGCAGAATGAGCCTAAAGTTTTCAAAGTGGTTCTAGCCCGGAAACATTCAGGCCACGTATTCTTGCGGCTGGCAGGAATAACCACTCCGGCAGAGGCCTCTTTATGGGTCAAGAGTTTGGTGCGGATTCCGCTGGACGAGCTGCCCGGTCTAGCAAAGGACCAATACTATCCCCACGAACTAATCGGATGCCAGGTTTTTACTGAAGAGCAGGAATCATTGGGAGAGTTAAAAGAAGTTCTGGCCAATCCCGGCAACGATCTTCTGCTGGTCAGAGACGAAAAGAGGGAGTTTTACATCCCAGCCACCAAAGAGGCCGTTGTAAAAGTAGATTCGAAGCACAGGAAGATAATTGTCAAGAAAAGTCTGGCAGTAGAGCAATGAAGATAAAAATACTGACCGTTTTCCCCCAGATGGTAGAGCCCTTCCTGCGGGAGAGCATGCTCCAGAAGGCGGTGGAAAAAGAGCTGGTCGAGTTCGAAGTGATTGACATCCGGGATTTCTCGACCGACAAACACAAGACCGTGGATGACACCCCGTTTGGAGGAGGGGGAGGGATGGTCCTAAAGCCGGAGCCGATTGTTTCGGCTTTGGAAGATGCCCTGGCCGAGCTAAAGAAGCCGCGCATCATTCTCACCTCAGCCTCCGGCCGAACTTTTTGCCAAGAATCAGCCCAAAAGTTCAGCCAGGAGAAGAGTCTGGTATTCATCTGCGGGCACTACGCCGGGGTTGATGAGAGAGTGAAGGAACTCTTCCAAGTTGAGGAAATCTCCATCGGAGACTTCGTTTTAACCGGCGGAGAGATACCGGCTTTAGCCATGATTGACGCCACGGTCAGATTGATTCCGGGAGTGTTAGGCAATTTTGACTCGGCCGAAAATGATTCCTTTCAAAAGGGCCTGTTGGGCTACCCTCACTACACCAAGCCCCAGGAATTTCGTGGCAAAAAAGTCCCGGAAGTGTTAATTTCCGGCAACCATAAAGAAATCGCCAAATGGAGAAGGCAAAAAGCTTTGGAAATCACTTATCTTAACCGCCGGGATCTATTGGAACGAATCAGGCTTACCAAAGAGGACCACAAACTCGTGGACGAAATCAAAAAAACTATAGCCAGAAAGGGTTAGTCATGGATTTAATTGCCGCATCAGAAGCCAAGCATGCCAAGACCAAATTGCCGGAATTCTCCCCCGGCGACACGGTCAAGGTCTATAACAGAATCAAAGAGGGGGATAAAGAGAGAATTCAGGTCTTTGAGGGAGTGGTGGTTCAAAAAAAGGGGACCGGCATCGGTGCCGCAGTGACGGTCCGCAAGATCTCCCAGGGAATCGGAGTTGAGAAAGTAATACCCCTACATTCCCCGGTCTTGACCAGACTGGAGCTGGTAAAGAAAGGAAAGGTCAAGCGGGCCAAGCTCTACTACCTGCGCGGTCTGAAAGGCCGCTCGGCCAGAATCGAAGAGAAAAGAGAAGAATTAGAGCGGGAAAACCCGGAAGTTCAAAAGACTCAAGAAGCAGTCAAAAGCCAATAGAACTCCTTGAAAACCCGGACCAGGAATAGTTCGCGCAAAGAGTGGCTGAAGTTTGAAAAAGAGCTCTGGCAAGAGGGTTTCAAATTAATTGCCGGAGCAGATGAGGTAGGGAGAGGGCCTTTGGCCGGTCCGGTAGTGGCGGCAGCGGTCATTTTCGAAGAGGGGGTGGTAGTGGAGGGGATCAACGACTCTAAACGTCTCTCTCCCATTGAAAGGATGTCTCTTTCCCGCGAGATTGAGTCTTTAGCCAAAAGTTTTTCAGTCGGCCTGGTCACTCCCGGAGAAATAGACCGCTACAACATTCTCAAAGCCAGCCTGATGGCTATGCGAAGGGCGATTCTGGGTTTGGCGGTCAAGCCCGATTTCGTTTTGGTTGATGGCAGGGAAAAAATCGGGCAGTTGGGAATTCCGCAAAGGCCGGTTATCAAGGGTGATTCGCTCTCTCAGTGCATAGCCGCCGCCTCGATTTTGGCGAAGGTAGCCAGAGACAAGATGATGGAACAGCTCCATCACGAATTTCCTCATTTTGACTTTACCCACAATCAGGGTTACGCCACCAAGGGACACAAAAAAGCTCTCCGGGATTTCGGTCCCTGTTCCCACCACCGCAAAAGCTTTGCTCCGGTGGCGAAGGCCTATGCTAAGTCAAAAGAGGCCAGTTTGAAGTTATAGTGGGGAAAGTCAATAAAAAGCTTTCAGGAAAAGAGGGGGAAGATTCAGCGGTTAACTATTTGGCAGGTCTGGGCTACAAGATTCTTCACAGGAATTTTCGGGCAGGTAGAAAAGAGATTGATATAGTTGCCTTAGACGGGAAGGAACTGGTCTTTGTGGAGGTGAAGGCGGGGAAGTCGAAAGAATTCGGGGAACCGGAATTGAGGGTGGATGAGCGTAAACAGAAAAACTTGGCCGAAGTGGCGCAGAAATTTTTAGCTGAGACCAAGCTCGATTTTGAAAGCTGCAGGTTTGATGTGTTGGGGGTGGATTTGGAGACGAAAATGATTGTGCATTACCGGGGGGCGTTCGTGTTACCAGAGCAAGAGTAAAGGAACTGACTCCATCCTAGCCCTCCCCTAGAGGGGAGGGTAATAGTCCCCCTCTGCTAAAGGAGAGGGTTCATCCTGAAGGGATTCACCCTGAAGGGATGGGGTGAGGTTTTGGTTTTCAACTTAGATCATCTGACTTTGGCAGTTTGGGAGTCACTAGCACAGCTTTTTCTCTCTCCACCAGCGCCTGCCCCGGCTTTCCCTTCTGCGGTTTTCTGACGTACTTGGCCTGAGTGTAGATCACTTCCACTTTCTTGGAATTTCTCCCCTTGCTGAAATAGGCAGCGATTGAGGCTGCCTCCAGAATGGCGTTATGCGAGGGCTGTTTCTTCTTGCTTTCTCTGCGCAAAACCACGTGCGACCCCGGAATCCCAAAGGCGTGGAACCAGAAATCCTCCGGCTGGGCGGTCTTGAAGGTCAAAAGGTCGTTTTCCTGATTATTCTTGCCCACCAGAATAGTCCACTCTTCTGAAATCTTGAATTCCCGGAAGAGTTTTTTCTCGGCTTTCTTCCTTTTGGCTCTGGCCTTGGGCTCTGGTCTTACAATTCCCAATTTAGCCAGCTGTACTTTATGCTTGTCAAGCTCTTCCTGAGTCTGTATCTGGCTTACGACCTCTTGCAATGAGCTCAACTTAGTCGTATTCTCGGAGAAAAGTTTCTTCCTTTTCTCCAGCAATGCTAATCCGGATTTGGCTTTCTGAGATTTCTTGTAGTAGCTCTGGGCGTTCTGAAGCGGGGAGATCTGGGGATTAAGAGAAACTTTGATTGTCACCGGGGGGTCGACGTACAGGTCACTAAGTTCAAATTCAGACGCTCCCCGGGGTATTTCCTGTTTATGAATCATGATTAAATCACCGATCTGCTTGAACTCCTGGAATCTCGACTTTTCCTTAATTTCCGCCGCAATTTTATCCAGGTTTTCCTCATTTTTCTCCGTTTTTTTCTGCAGTCCGGCCAGTATGTCCCGCTTTCTGTTCTCGAACTGCAGATGCTCGCTGTGGCGGTGATAGAACTGATGGATGGCCTGATTGAGGCCGGGAAAATGAATCTTCCTTGATTGGGGTATCTGACTGAAATCAAAGGGAGTGACGAAAATGGGCTGGTTTTTCTCGTCGATTACCAGGGAAGGTTTTAGAGGCACTGTTTCGTAGAAAAAGTGCCTCAAAGTCTGAGTCAATCTCTGAACTTGAGGCCGGGTCAAGGTCTTCAGAGTCACGTCTGCAGGCAGGAAGGCCTGATAGATAATCTCCTCAGCCAGAGGAGGGTCGATTCCCATAAAATGGGATAACAGGAAGCGCCGGAGTGATTCGGAAGGCTTTTCCCTAGCCAGTTTAGACCAGTCGATCTCCCCGTGCTGATAGGGGTTATCTTTGGGCGGAGCAGGAGGGAGGTTGTACTTAATTCCCGGCCGGATAATCCTGTTGGATCGGGAATCTGAAGGAGTAGTTTTCAATGAAGCAATGATCTGGTCATTGGAATCAGTCAGGACCAGATTCAGGTTGGCGTTTATCTCGGCATAGAGGTGAAATTCCTTGGGGCCCCAGAGGGGATCAAATCTGGAAAGGATAATTTTGATTATCCGGTCGAGATCAATCTGTTGAATATCCTCGATTTGAGTCTCCAACAGGTCAGTAAACAGATTTTCGGCCCGGGGGTAATCCAGCTTGCGGATGACTGCGTCGGGCAGAATTCTCAAGTGATAGTTCTTGGAATCATAATTGAAAAGAAGGCCGTGCGCCTTGGCGCTCCCTTTGGCCACCAGTATGAACTCTCTCAATTCCGGCTGGTGCCGCAGGGATATGACTTTGCTGCTGGCAAAATAAGCCTTTAATTCCGGCAGCAAATGCTTGATTAAAAGAGAAGAGAAGAGCATTGGTGGTAATTTATGGGCGCCTTATGATTCGTCAAGCAGAGTGGCGCTAACCTATTATCGGCTAAAAGAAAAGAAACTCTAAGGGCTGACAGTTTGTCGGCGGCCGTTTTGCCAATCCTCACGATTTGACAAAATTTCTTTTTAAGTCACAAAGACTGCTTGGCAATGCACGCTAACATGCTTACTCTCTTGCTGATACATCTGATGCATTTGGGCACATGTTTTGCCTTGAAATGGTAAAGAAAATGTGATGCGTTTACTTTGATATAGAGAAGGGTTAAAGGCGCCTGCCTAAAAACGGGCGCCTTTGATTTTTTTCCTCTCATTTTGGGGGAGAAAAGAGAGCGGTCAGTCCTTGCCAGGAGAGCCCCGATAAGAATCGAGGCGCGACGCGGCAATCTGTTTTTTGAACCCCGCCTTTGACAGCGTCAGCAATCTCTAAAATCTGTTGGAACTATCCGACTCCCTGCAACTTACGCCTTTTTTTCACCCCAGGGAGGGGGGAGTCTAGAGGGTATTTATAGAGGGACTGTTGTAGACTTAAAAAGGTGACGTCACGGTCCTGCAGAAAGTGTCAGCCAACTGATACTTTCCGGCAACGCAGTTACTCTAACTGGTTTGTGCACGGCTCGCCATTAAGGCTGCTCCGCGGAGACCAAAAGATTAGAAAGGAAAGAACAGATCCTTCGCTTCGCTCAGGATGACAGGACACTCAATCTGTCATTCTGAGGAGCGAAGCGACGAAGAATCTCGTCTTTCATTCCCCTAGCTCGAGGAGACGAAAGCTAGGGGTCAGTTCTTTATGCCCAGAATTTCGAAGATGAAGGCGAACTCAAAGGCGGTTTCTTTGAGCTGTTCGTAGCGGCCGGATGGGCCGCCGTGACCTGCGCCCAGGTTGACTTTAAGGAGCAAGATGTTGTGGTCAGTTTTCAAAGCTCGCAATTTGGCGGCCCATTTGGAGGGCTCCCAGTAAGCCACTCGGGGATCGTTGAGCCCGGCGGTGATGAGGAGGTTCGGATAATCCTGGGCAGTCACGTTGTCATACGGTGAATACGACTTCATATAGTCTAAGTACCTCTTTTCATTCGGGTTACCCCATTCTTCGTATTCGGTCACGGTCAGGGGGATGGAAGCATCCAGCATGGTATTGACTACGTCCACAAAGGGGACTTTGGCCACCACAACTTTGAATAAATCCGGCCGCATATTGGCGACTGCCCCCATTAACAGACCTCCGGCGCTCCCCCCGGAGATGACCAGTTCTTCAGATGAGGTATACTTCTCTTTAATCAGATGCTGGGCGCAGGCGATGAAGTCGGTGAAGGTGTTTTTCTTGTTGAGTAATTTTCCCTGATCATACCAGTATCTCCCCATCTCTCCTCCGCCGCGAATATGAGCAATGGCATAAATGAAACCGCGGTCCAAAAGAGTCAAGCGGTTTGAGTTGAAAAAGGGATCCATGCTGGCGCCATAGGAGCCGTAACCATAGAGATAGAGGGGATTATTTCCGTCCCTTTTCATCCCCTTTTTGTACACCAGCGAAATCGGGATCTGAGTTCCGTCATCTGCGGTCGCAAAAATTCTTTCGGATTGATACTGGGAGGGGTCGTAGCTTCCTAAAACCTCCTCTTGTTTCTTTAATTCTCTAGTTTTAGCCTCCATGTCGTAATCGAACACTGAGTTGGGAGTGACTAGGGACATGTAATTGAAACGCAGAAGCTTGGTGTTGAAATCGGGATTGCCGGAGGAGAAGAAGGTGTAAACCGGCTCAGGGAAATCGACGTATTGAGATTGATTATCGTTCAAATTGATGATGCGGATTTTTTTCAACCCGCGCTGGCGCTCATAAATGACTAAATGGTCGCGGAAAGTCTCCAGATTGTCCAACTTGATGGAGTCGCTGGGAGGGATTATCTCTTTCCAGTTTGATTTGGCCGGGTCTGAGACCGGGGCCCCCATCAGCTTGAAGTTCCTGGCGTTGTCGTTGGTCAGAATGTAGAATTTGTCACCGTGATGGGCGAGATGATATTCCATCTCCTTCTGGCGGGGATGAATTATCTTGAACTGTTGCAGAGGGTTGTCAGCGTCCAGATGATGGACTTCAGTAGTGGTGTTGCTCACCAAGGAGAGTATGAGATATTTCCGGCTCTTGGTCTTGCTCACATCCAAATAGTAAGCCTCATCCGGTTCGTGATAAACCAAGACATCCTCATCCGGCCTGGTTCCCAGTTTATGCCGGAAAAGCTTGAAGGGGCGCTTGGCCTCGTCCAGAGTGTTGTAGAATATGGTCTGGTTGTCATTGGCCCACTGAACGGAGTAGCTGGTGTTTTCAATCTGTTCCGGAAACAGCTTGCCGGTGGCAAGGTCCTTTATAAACAAGCCGTAGGACTCGGAGCCGGTGGTGTCGATTGAATAAGCCAAAAGCTTGTGGTCGGGACTGATTTCGTAGACTCCCAGTCGAAAATATTTATGACCTTGAGCCAGTTCATTAGGGTTTAAGGTGATTTCCTCGGGCGCCTCCAGGCTCACTTTCTTGCGGCAGTAAATAGAGTACTGTTTCCCCTGCTCGGTTCTGGTGTAATAGTAATAATCATCAATCTTGACCGGCACGGTCAAGTCGGTCTCTTTTATTCTGCCCAGCAACTCTTTATACAGATCTTTCTGAAGCTTTTCAGTGTGCTTCATCATGGCTTGGGTGTATTGGTTCTCTGCCTCCAAGTAGGAGATGACATCAGGGTTATTCCTGTCTCTGAGCCAGTAATAGTTGTCAATCCGCACTTCCCCGGGGAGGGTGTCATTTTTAGGGAACTTTTTGGCTGCGGGAGGAGTAAGGCCTTGAGCTTGGGTCTGGAGGTTAACTGACATAATAAAGATAATGAATAAAGCAGTATTGAAAAACTTTGCAAGTGTCTTGGTTAACATCTACAGTCTCCTAAAGGTTGGTGGTTCTATTACTCGATCTTTGACTTTATTTCTGGTAGGTGATGCGGTAAATGGCACCACCATGGTCGTCGGAAACCAAAAGGGAGCCGTCCGGCATCACCAAAACGTCTACCGGCCGTCCCCAGACTTCTCCGTCGTCGAGCCAGCCCTCGGCAAAAGTTTCGTATTTGACCGGCTGGTTATTCTCCAGGCGCACCAGGGTTATCCTGTAGCCAATGGGGGTCTTGCGATTCCAGGAGCCGTGCTCGGCAATGAAGATTTGGTTCAGATATTCTTTAGGGAACATGGTCCCGGTGTAGAATCTCATTCCCAAAGCGGCTACATGAGGACCGAGTTCCTGAGCGGCAGGGGTGAACTCGCTGCATTTATGCCTGTTTCCGAATTCCGGGTCGGAAATGCCTTGGCCATGACAATAGGGAAAACCGAAGTGCATGCCCTTCTGGGGGGTGTGATTTAATTCGTCCGGGGGGAGGTTGTCACCCAGCCAGTCTCTGCCATTGTCGGTGAACCATAACTCCTTGGTAGCGGGATTCCAATCGAAGCCGACGGTGTTGCGGATGCCGGAGGCGAAAACTTCCAGTCCGGTGCCATCCGGTTTCATCCTCATAATGGAAGCATAACGTTTGTCGCTCCGTTCGCAGATATTGCAGGGAGCTCCGACTGGAACGTAAAGATAGCCGTCAGGTCCGAAGCGGATGAATTTCCAGCCGTGGTGGCGGTCAGAGGGGAAATCATCGTTTACGATAATGGGTTTGGGAGGATTGTCTAATCTGGATTCAATGTTGTCAAATCGCAGGACCCGGCTGACCTCGGCTACATAAAGTGAGCCATCCCTGAAGGCGACCCCATTGGGCATTTCTAAGCCGGATGCGATGGTGTAGACTTGGTCGGCACGATAATCTCGATTAGTATCTCTGAGTGCATAGACATTCCCTTCTCCCCGAGTGCCTACGAAAAGAGTGCCACCGGGGCTTAAGGTCATGGAGCGGGCACCTGAAACTTTTTCAGCATAAACTGATATTTTGAAGCCGGGGGGGAGTTTGATTTTTTCTAAAGGGAGTTTGGCAGAGGAGCCTTGAGAAATACAGGAAGTAACTATCAGGATAATTGCCAGCGATGGAGAGAGGATCAGTTTTCTAATCCACATCGTTGGTATATACGGGAAAAGAGATGGGTTCGTCAAGAGTAGCCAGCGGGATTCTTCGCTGTTGCTCAGAATGACAGCTTGTGACTGCAAAATCTCACCCTAGCCCTCCCCTACTAGGGGAGGGGGCTGTCCTCTGCTAACCCTCTCCTCAAGGAAATGGAGTTCAGGCTCTGGGGAAGGCTTTGTCGTAGACTTTCTTTAAGTGGTGGATGTCGAGGTGGGTGTATTTCTGAGTGGTGGAAAGGGAAGTGTGGCCGAGCATTTCCTGAATGGCGCGCAGGTCTGCCCCCCGGTTCAGAAGATGGGTAGCAAAGGTGTGCCTTAAGGTATGGGGAGAGACCTTGGCGCCTTCGCTTACTTTCTGCAAATACCATTTGACGATTCTGGCGATGCTGCGCCCGGTAAGCTTGCCGCCGTTCTTGTTGACAAAGAGATAATCATGTCTGCCGGCTGTCAGTTGGTTGCGCTCTTTGTCCAAATAAATATCTATTGCCTCAAGTGCCTTGTCTCCAATGGGAACAACTCTCTCCTTGTTGCGTTTTCCCAATACACGCACTGTGCCGTCAGCCCGGTCGATGGAATTAATTTTAAGGTTGGTCAACTCGGAGAGACGCAGACCGGAACTGTAAAAAAGCTCTAAGATGGCACGGTCACGATAGCCAAGACCTGGTTTAGCAGTGGGGAGATACATTACATCTTCCATCTGCCTTTCCTGCAGAAAAGTTGGGAGCTTTTGCTCGAATTTGGGAGCTTTGAGGGTAACGCGAGTCGAATCAGAAAGTGTACCAGTCCGCTTCAAGTATTTCAAAAAGCTTTTTACGGCAGAAATCTTTCTGGCGATGGAGCGGTTGCTGTAATTCTGATTCTTCAGGTAAGAGAGAAATTCGGTCAGATTAGAATTCTCAAAGCTGGCCGACTTTTTCTGTTTTAGAAATTCTGATAGAGCCGTGAGGTCGTTGCGGTAAGATGTTAAAGTGTGGACTGAGTAATTCTTCTGATCTTTAAGATAAGAGAGAAAGGAGTAAATCCATTGGTCCAGCATATCTTAAAGTTAGGCTGTGGATTCGACCTTGGCAACTGATTCGTAATCGCAGGAGAGACACTTCAAGTAGTCCCCTTTGGACTTGCTGTGCTTCTCGACTAAGAACTTGGCTTGGCACTGGGGACATTTCTCGGTGACGGGTTTGTCCCAAGTGGAGAATTTGCACTCGGGATAGTTGGAGCAGCTGTAGAAAACTTTGCCTCGGCGGCTTCGTCTTTCGGCAATCTCTCCGCCGCATCCCTGGGGACAGGGAATGCCGAGTGTCAGAGGCTTGGTGTTCTTGCACTCTGGATAATTGGAGCAGGCCAGAAATCTTCCAAATCTTCCAGTCTTGATTACCATCTCGGAGCCGCACTTTTCGCACTTGGCGCCGTTGACCAGGACCTTATCCTCTTTATGATTGAGAGGCTTGGCGTTCTTACACTCCGGATAATTGGAGCAGGAGAGAAATCTGCCGTTTCTACCCCACTTAATCACCATGGGGGCTCCGCATTTCTCGCAGTTTTCCTCGGTGTCCTGTTGGTGCGACTCTTTTATCTGTTTGGTCTTCTTAGAGACCCGATTCACAATCTCAGAGAAAGGCTGGTAAAAATCGGTCAGGACTTCGTGCCACTTCATCTCCCCTTCTTCGATTTTGTCCAGTTCCTCTTCCATCTCGGCGGTGAAGCCGATGTTGAAAATTTCCGGAAAGTGCTGGACCAAAATCCGGTTGACGGTCATACCCAATTCCGTAGGAGTAAGTCTGCGCTGCACTGAGTCCACATATTTTCTATGTTTGAGAGTGCTGATGATGGTGGCATAAGTGGAGGGGCGGCCAATGCCGTTGGATTCCATCTCTTTTATTAAGGAAGCTTCAGTGAAGCGGGCAGGTGGCTTGGTGAAGTGCTGCTCAGGTAGTAACTCCAACAGTTTCAGAAGCTGGCCGACCGTCAATTCAGGAAGAGGAAATTCTTCCTGGTCGTTGCCGTTTTCCTCTTTGACTTCGTCATAGACTTTCAAAAAACCGTCGGATTTTAATTTGGAAGAATTAGAACGGAAAAGGTATTTGCTGGCTTGGATATCCACTGATATGGTGTCAAAGACCGCCGGTACCATCTGAGAAGCCAGGAAGCGGTTGTAGATTAACTCATAGAGCCTTAACTGGTCTTTGGTCAGATATTTCTTAATTTTTTCAGGAGTGTACTCAACATAGGTCGGACGGATGGCTTCGTGGGCCTCCTGAGCCAACTTTTTAGATTTATAGAAATTCGGCTTCTCCGGCAGATAGTTTTCTCCCAGATGTAAAGCGATATGCTTGCGCACCAGTCCCAAGGCCTCGTTGGCAATCCTGACCGAGTCGGTTCTCATATAAGTAATCAGGCCGATCGATTCCCCTTTATCCAATTCCACCCCTTCGTAGAGCTGCTGGGCTAAAAGCATGGTCTTGGAAGGGGGGAAGTAAAGGCGTCGGGAGGCATCCTGTTGTAAGGTACTGGTAGTATAGGGAGGG
>Ga0154806_155_pt1 | contig 18042 bp, 16 predicted proteins | sample Rifle2008BG16ft_FD_105814 | JGI IMG/M metagenome (GOLD analysis project Ga0154806, IMG submission 105814) | candidate division Zixibacteria bacterium RBG_16_50_21
CTACCAGAACGTTGTCAATGTAAACCTCCGGGCAGCCGTAGAAGGAAAGCTGTATCTTTTTCCCCATATACTGGTCCAGGGAAGCTCGGCTGACTGAGTTTGGAGTGGAACTGATTCCGGATAAAGGCTCGCCATTGGCCAGGGCCAAAAGAAAACCGGTGTTGTCGTATTGCCGGACAAAAAGGGAACAGGCAAACGATGGTTCAATGTAGAGGCTGTCCTTCAGAATCAGATAACCGCAGGGCAGTCCCTCAGTCGGGAGAGCCAAACAATAGGCTTCGGTTTGATAGGGCTCTTTATCCCCCAGGGGCCACTCATGCCACTGGTCCTGGTAAATAGACCAGTCGCCGGCGATTGAGGCGGGGGAACGATTGAAATCATCATAGAACAAAACCTCGAAGAGAATGGTCAGCTCAATGCCCAAACTGTCTCCGTGACGCAGGTAAAAATCTTGAATGAAATCCTGGGTCCCCAGCTTAATCAGCTTGATCTGGTGATTCCCCTCCGTAACTACTCCTGATAATATCTGAGGGGTAAGGCCGTAATAAGTGCCGTCAAGATAAAGTTTGGCGCCGGTAGGTTTGGAGTTGAAAGTCACTACGACCGGTGAAAGAGTATCCTCGATTCTCAGAAACCGGCCGCCGGCCAAAAAGGCGTCAATCTTGGATTTCAGGTACCCGGCCAGGTCGTATTCGATAGTATGAAATCCGGCCGGGACCAGGTCTTTCTGGTAAGGAGTCTTTTTAAACTGGCCATTTCCATCCAGCCAGATTCTGGCCCCGGCAGGGTCAGTGTTAAAAAATATGGAGCCGTAGCCCAAGACGTTCCAATCAAAATAGAGATACTTAGTTTGCCCTTCGGCTATGGTGACTTGACGAGGATAGTCGACGTATCCCTCAAGCTTAAGTTCCACCCGATAAGTGTCCGGTAGAACATAGTTCAGGGTATCAAGGGTGGTCCCAGAAAACTTATAACCTACATAAATCTGGGCGCCTCTGGGATTGGAATCAATTATTAAGGTCCCGTACTCCGAAACCAAAGTCACATTCAGGATTGTAACAACGTTGGACTGCACTTGGACCGGCAGAGTGGTATCGTTATAAGTGTGGAGTTTCAGAGTGATGGTATGATTTCCCGGGGAAACGTCCACAATCGTATCCGGGGATACCATACCGGTGTAAACGCTGTCCAAGTAAATGATGGCACCAGGCGGGTTGGTGAAGACGGCTAATGCGCCAGGAAAAACAGTCACATCGGGAGGACGGTCGACACTCTGCCGGCAGGAAAACAGGGACAATATCATCAACACGGCCCCTAACGCTATGTTCAAACTTCTCACCCCATAATTCGGGCCCTCCTGTAGCTCTCTACAAATATAAACTAAACCCGATTGAAATCAAGCGAATTTTGGACCGGATATTACAAAGCGGGTTGACTAACCAGAGCCGAAGAGTTATATTTTAACAGGAGCTATCAGGGGGATTGGTATGAAAGCAAGAGACTTCCACTCGATCTGGGTTGTGAGCGTATTGCTGGTCTGTCTTCAGGCAGAGGTCTTGGCCATAGGAGTATATGAAACCTGGGTGGCTCGTTTCAACGGGGAGGCTAATGGAACTGACCGGGCCTTCGCTCTAGCCGTAGACCAGCAGGGAAACGTCTATGTTACCGGCAGCAGTGCCGGAGTTAACAGCAATCTGGACTACCTAACCATAAAGTATTCCCCGGCTGGGGAAACTCTATGGACCAGAAGATATGACGGCGGGGCTCGGGATGCCGACCGCCCCTTTGCCATAGCGATTGATCAGCAGGGTAATGTGATTGTGGGAGGTGAGGCGACGGTCTCTGGAGCAGGAACGTTTGATTTTCTGACCATAAAATACAGTTCCGGCGGAGATATTCTGTGGTTCAAAATCTACAATGGGCCGGAAGGCTCCTTCGACGAGATTAATGACCTGACCGTGGATGACAGCGGCAATGTCTATGTGACCGGCAACAGCTGGGGTCTGGGATCGGCCAATGACTATGTGACCATCAAGTACTCACCATCAGGAGAAAGTTTGTGGCTGAACCGGCTCAATGGAGAGGGAAACAGTCATGACATTCCCTGGGCGATCACAGTCGATGATTCCCAAAATGTCTTTGTGACCGGCTACGGCCCCGGGCTGGTAACCGGCAATGATTACCTGACCGTCAAGTACTCTCCTAGGGGGGACACCCTCTGGGCCAGACGGTTCAATCTTTTTGGAAACAGCGATGATCCGGCCTGGGGTCTGGACGTGGATGTTTCAGGAAATGTTTTGGTGACCGGCAATTCCGGCACGGTAAAATACGGCCCCAATGGGGAATCGCTGTGGGGCAGGACCGAAATCGCCGGCATAGAGGTTAAGGTGGATGATTTCGGCTACGTATATGTCGTCTCCCCTTCCGCTACCAGCAAGGTTTCTGCCTCAGGCCAGCTGGTCTGGTCAAAGTCCTGGGGAGGGACTGATCTGGCCCTGGATAAAGATGGCAACACTTTCATCTGCGGAGAAACTGAATTCTATCGGTCTATAGGTTATACTCCCCAGGGAGAGACCTTATGGCTCAAAATATACCAGGGTCCGGGAAACACGACCGACGGCCCGGAAGACATAGCGGTGGATGATTTTGGTAACGTTTATGTTACCGGAGGAAGCGTCGGTGACAACACCGGAAATGATTTTGCTACCATAAAATATTCCCCTTGTTTTGCGATTCCGGCCGATTTAAATATTTCCCGAAACGTTACCCTGGGGGACGTCGTTCACTTGGTTAACTATATCTTTGACCGGGACAAACCCCCCTGTCTGGGGGTCGATCCGGGTAACTGCTGGGAGTTTTCCCCTTCCTGCCGGGGGGACGTGAATTATTCGGGAGCAATTAATTTGGGAGATGTGATACATCTGATTAATTTCCTGTTTGACCGGGATAAACCTCCTTGTCTGGGCTCTGACCCTGGGAATTGCTGGACGCCTGTGGCGAATGGGGCGTGTTGTTTGGCGGTTCCGTAAAGGAAAAGAGAGATTCTTCGTCCCGATTTCATCGGGTCTCAGAATGACAGAAGGAGGAACTATCCCCAGGTTGAGTAAAACCTGGGTCTACCCCTATTGAGTTCTGTTTGTCATTGCGAGTCCCGATGTATCGGGACGAAGCAATCTCACTCATTGCCAATGCAGTGGGATTGCCGCGTCATCCCTCGACAAGCTCGGGATTCCTCGCAATGACTGACCCCTCCCCATCCCTCCCCTAAGAGGAGAGGGGGAAAGTAAACGTCAACTATAACGTCAGACAGCAGAGGCCGGAGGGGAGAGGGTTCCAGGGGCCGCCGGGTTTGTTGAAAATGTAATTCACGCCATTAATCACGTCCGCCAGAACCACGGAGCCGGAGCCGTTCCAGTCCCCCCGGCAGAGTAAGTCTGAGAGCCAGCAGAGGTTGCTGTTAGAGCCGCAACCGGGGAATCCGGGCCTGTCGAAAATGTAATTCACATCGGCGATGATGTCTCCCAGGGTCAGACTGCCGCTGGCGTTTGCGTCTCCAGGAATGGCTAGGCAAGTTCCGCACTGGGCAGGAACGCCGACCGGAACGATCTTGTAGACCGTTCCGTTATTGTGGCCGGAGACATACAGCTCGCCAAAAGCGTCTTCTCCGAAAGAAGAAATGTTGAAGAAACCGACTCCCAGCTCGGAAGTCCGGTCCTGAAACTCGGTGGTGTCAATGCCGTCATAACGAAAAGTCCAGACGGTTCCGGTGCAGTAATCTGCAAAGAAGTAGGTCCCCTGTAAATCCGGAATGGCGCAGCCGCGATAAACATAACCTCCGGTAATGGAACAACCGTTAGCATGAGAATACTCGTGAATTGGATCGCTCAAACCGACCAGAGTGTCACAGCTATCCGGTGGATTGAAGCAGTGATCCCCTTCTTTGAGTCTCCAGCCGTAGTTTTCCTTGCCGGGACTGCTGGCGGGCTGAAAATTCACCTCTTCCCAGGCGTTCTGCCCCACGTCGGCAATATAGAAGTCCCCGGTCAATCGGTCGAAGGCGTTGCGCCAAGGATTGCGCAGGCCGTAGGCCCAAATTTCTTTTCGAGAGCCGACAGAATCCGCAAAGGGATTGCTGGGTGGAATCTTATAGCCCTGAGCAGTGTCAACGTCAATTCTCAAAATTTTCCCCAGCAGGCTGAGTTTGTTCTGGCCGTTATTCTGTGGGTCTCCGGCGCTTCCACCGTCCCCGGTAGCAATATACAGGTAACCGTCGTTAGGCCCAAAGCCAATCCAGCCGCCGTTATGATTGGCAAAAGGTTGGGTAATAGTTAAAAGGATTACTCCGGCAGTGTCGGCACTGTCCGGATTGGCTGATACCTGATAGCGGGCGATAACGGTATTCCCTGAAGTATTGGTATAATTGACATAAAGGTATCCATTGCTGCCATAATCGGGATGAAAGGCTAAACCCAGAAGCCCTCTTTCACCACCCCCGCTTACTTTGGTCTGTATATTCAGAAAATTCCCCGTCAGCAGGGAGCCGTTCTTGACGATTCCGATTCTCCCCACCTGTTCTACAATGAAGACCCGCTGGGTGTCGCCTGCAGGAGCAGTGACATAAAGGGGACTGGAGAGGCCGGTCGCTATCGGGGTGATGGTCAAAGGGGTCTGGGAAAATGACGGCATGACAATTACAAATAATGTCAGAAAGGCACAAAGAAATGAGGTCAAAAAGTTTAAACGGTGATGAGTATGTCTGGGCATAGGCTTCACTCCTTTAACCATATTTGTTGACGGGAAGTTTCAAAAATCATACGGAGGGAGTCATTCTCAGCTTTGAAATCGGGCGAAAATTGTTAATTTAGTGGTCAATCGTAAGATAGGAGGATAGAATGAAAGAGTTATTAGGCCTGTTGGTGGAATGGCTGAAAATCCATGGATTCAGAATGGTCTTGATCATCATCATGGCCTGGGGAATTCGACGGATCTTGCAGGCTGCGGTCTCCAGATTTGAGAGGCGCTACCAGCAACAGAGTGACGCCCCTTCGGAAGCGGAGAAACGGGCCAAGACTTTAGGGGGGATAATCAGAGCCGTTATCACGGTGGTAGTGTACGTCGCGGCGATGATGATGATTGTAGGGGAATTCGGAGTGCAGATCGGGCCGCTATTGGCCGGAGCGGGGATCGCCGGGCTGGCCGTTGGCTTCGGGGCACAGACTCTGGTCAAAGACGTCATCAACGGGTTTTTCATTCTGTTGGAGGATCAAATTCGAGTCGGAGACGTAGTCAATGTGGGCGGGTTGGGAGGATTGGTGGAAGCGATCAGCTTGAGAACCACCAGACTGAGGGATTTGGAGGGACGGGTGCATATAATTCCCAACGGCTCAATAGAGGTGGCTACTAACTTAACCAGGGAATGGTCGCGGGCCTTGATTGATGTGGGGGTGGCTTACAAGGAAGATATTGACAAGGTCATCGAGATAATGAAAGAAGTCGGAGATGAAATGAAGCAACATCCGATCTGGGGCTTGATGATTCTCGAGCCTATCACCGTGCTGGGATTAGATTCTTTCGGAGATTCGTCGGTCAATATTCGAGCCTTTTTCAAGACTGTGCCCTTGAAGCAGTGGGATGTCGGCAGAGAATACCGACGCAGGCTGAAGAGGGCCTTTGACGAAAAAGGAATTGAAATCCCTTTCCCGCACCGGACGATTTACATGGGTGAAGCGGAACGAAAAGGTAGGCTCAGAGTGGAGGCGGTGATTCGGTCTTCGGGAAACAATCAGGAGCAACTGAAGTTCTGAAAATGAGAGGAGGCTGGAAGCTTTACGGGAAATTCGGGCTCTTGATTATCCTCATTGCGGAAGTCTGTCTGGTTTTAGGACTGGAGCCGATTACGATTTATTTTACTCCCCTGGCCTGGACCGGCTACGTATTGCTGATTGATAGTTTAATCTACTACCTGAAGGGGGATTCGCTTTTGATGACTAGGCGCAGGGAGTTTATGGTGCTCCTATTTTTGTCCATTGGGTTCTGGTACATCTTTGAATTCTACAATCTTTTTCTCAAAAACTGGCACTACCTGGGAGTACCGGAAAGAAGATTCTGGCGCTACCTGGGATATTTCTGGTCGTTTGCCAGCATCTGGCCGGCGATTTTACTCACCAATGAGCTGGTTCTGGCGCTGAAAATATTCAAACCAGGTGCCATAAATTCCAACAAACGACTTAGCAGTACCTTCATAATTGTCTCAATAATGTTAGGCACTGTATTTCTACTCTGGCCGATTGTTATTCCTTCTCCATATTTGGCCGTGATGGTCTGGCTGGGGTTCTGGCTGCTTTTGGATCCGTTCAACCATTTAATGGGGGGGAAGTCTATATTTGCTGACTGGGTCAAGGGGAGAAGAGAGACTCTGTATGCTTTATTCGTGGCCGGACTGATCTGCGGAATTCTGTGGGAGTTCTGGAACTTCTGGGCAGGAGCCAAATGGGAGTATTCAATCCCGATTTTAGAAAATCTGAAAATTTTTGAGATGCCGGTGGTTGGTTACTTGGGTTTTTTGCCATTTGCCTGTGAGGTTTATGTCATGTACAACTTCAGCTGCGGCCTGTGGCGCAAACTGGCTTTAACCTCCGCCGTAGCTACTAAAAAGAGCCCTGACCTTGTCTAAGTCCAGGAATAAGCCGGTTTGGATAGAAATCCATCAGCTAGACTGGATTCCTAGTTTCCTGAAAGAAAGACAATTGGAGGGAATCTTCCCGATTCTGAAAGCTATCCGGTTCGACCAAAAACTGCTGTTTCTCTTCAATAGACTTAGAGATAAGACTCAGGCTTTGGAATTCGTGGACTTGGGAAGCGGGGGAGGAAATGTAGTGGAGTTCATCAGCCAAAGAGTCAATGGGGAGCTTAGATTTATCATGTCCGACATCTCCCCCAAGCTGGAGCTCTATCAAAAAATCAAACAGAGGAACCGGGGGAGGATCAATTTTGTTCCCTATAGTGTGGACCTGTGTGAGGCGGATGGAATTCTCAATGGCAGAGCAGTCACGATAATTACCACTTTTCACGAGCTGGACCGCCCCAGGGCCCGGAACTTCATGAAGTCACTTGCCAAATGGTCCCGGGGATTTCTGATTGCAGAACCGATCAACATCAGCTTCAAGCAAGTTCTGAGAATGCCTTTGCTTTTCTTTTATTTCTGGCTGGCTCCATTTTATGCCCGGCCTTTTAGAGTAAGCTGTTTCTTTTTCACCTGGGTCTGGCCGATTCTGCCATTCTTTCATCTGCACGACGGATTAGTGAGTTTGGCGCGTTCTTACCGAAAGAATGAGTTCGAGCAAATGCTGAAGAAATATGCCGGGCCGGATTGGGAGTGGGAAACCGGGAACCTGGATTCGAGCCTAACCTACGTCCTAGCCTGGAGAAAAAGTGAATCCTAGAATAATTTCAGTTGGGACGGCTAACCCACCCCATAAATTTACTCAGGAGGAGATTTATAACCTCTGCGGTTACCAGAGCGAGAAGATTAAGTCAATTTTTCTGAATTCGGACATCCAGACCCGCCATCTCTATATTGACCGCAGGGAATTCGGACTGAATGAGACGGTTGACCAGCTCAATCAGCGCTATAGACAAGGGAGCCAGGAGATTGCGTCGTCCGCCATTTGTGATTCCATGAAAAAGGCGGGTATAGGCCTGAGCCAACTCGATTTCATTGCCGTGGTCTCTTGCACAGGCTACCTCTGCCCGGGGCTGTCATCCCTTTTAGTCAAAAGGATGGGGTTGAGGACCGATGTCCAACAAGCCAATATTCTGGGGATGGGGTGCGGGGGAGCCATGCCCGGGCTGCAACGGGTATTCGATTACCTAAAGGCTCATCCGGGAAAAACAGGACTCCTGGTGGCGGTAGAAATCTGCTCGGCGGCTTACTTTATTGATGGCAGTCTAGAGACCATAGTTGGAAATGCCATCTGCGCGGACGGGGCGGCAGCGGCAGTTTTGGGTAACACCAGCTTTGACTCCGGGCCGGAAATCATTGATTTTGAGAGCAGGATTTGTCCCGAACATCTTGACAAGGTCGGTTTCAGTCAGGTGGAGGGAAAGCTGCGTATCATTTTGCACAAGGATATTCCCGATCTGGCCGGACCGGTATCAAATCAGGTGATCAGTACACTCTTAGCCAGAAACGAATTGAAGAAGGAACAAATAAATCACTGGATACTCCATTCGGGGGGGAGGAAAGTAATCGACCGGATGCAGAATGATTTGGGGCTGAGGCCCGAACAGGTAAAGCATACTAAAGTCGTCTTGAGAAACTTTGGCAATATGTCTTCTCCAACGGTGTTGTTCGTTTTAAGAGAGGTAATGCAAAAGGAAAATCCTCAAAAAGGGGAATGCGGATTGATGCTGGCCTTAGGACCGGGATTGTCAGTCGAAGCTGCTCTCCTGAGATGGTGAGAATGAAAACCGTCCTATCACTTCTGGGAATCGGCCTACTCTGCCTGGGATGCGCGGCCACCTTTGCTCCTCGAATCACTGATACCAACATCCATCACGCTTCCATGGCCAGAGATCAATGCCTTACCTGTCACCTGGAAGGCAAGCAGGGCACACCGACCGCCCCCGGTCGAATGCTGAAAGAAGACCGCCGGGTCTGCACCCGCTGTCATAGATAAGAGTTGATTTTGGATAGTCAGTTTGTAGATTGTAGGCCTATAGAGAGGAGTAAAAGTCTAGATGACCAAGCCCAAAACTCTTAAGGAGTTAAAGAAATCCGGCCATAAGAGTCTGTCGGTAAAAGACGAACTGCGCAGGAATTTGATTGAGAAGCTGAAAAAAAACGAAACCCTGTTTCCGGGAATTATAGGCTACGACAAAACCGTCATTCCCCAGTTGGTGAATGCGATCTTGTCCAAGCATGACTTCATACTATTAGGTCTGAGGGGTCAAGCTAAGACCAGAATCTTACGCGCCCTGGCAAATCTTTTGGATGAAGAGATTCCAGTAATCAAAGGATGCCCCATCAATGACGACCCTTTCAAACCGGCCTGCATTCCCTGTGCCAAAAGGTTGGAGACAGAAGGGGACGATCTGGAAATAGAGTGGGTCTCCAGGGAAGCCCGTTATCAGGAGAAATTAGCCACCCCAGATATCACCATTGCCGATTTGATTGGAGATATCGACCCCATTAAAGCTGCCCGTGAAAAACTGGACTTCTCGGATGAACAGGTAATTCATTACGGGATCATTCCCAGAACTAATCGGGGGATTTTCGCCATCAACGAGCTACCTGACTTACAGCCGCGCCTGCAGGTAGGTTTGTTGAACATCATGGAAGAAAAAGACATTCAAATCCGGGGATTTCCCATCCGAATGCCCCTGGATATCCTTCTGGTCTATTCTGCCAACCCTGAAGATTATACTAACCGCGGGAATATCATTACTCCCCTAAAGGACAGAATCGATTCTCAGATCATGACTCACTACCCCCAGGCTCTGGAAGATGCTATGGCTATCACCACTCAAGAAGCTTGGACCGAAAGAGGCGTCAAGGTCTGCGTCCCAGAATTCTTCAAAGAGATCATTGAGGAGATAGCCTTCTCGGCCAGAAAATCTGAGTACGTTGACCAGACTTCGGGAGTCTCGGCCCGCTTACCCATCTCCGCACTTGAGAATCTGGTCTCCAACATTGAGAAAAGAGCTTTGAAGACCAAGGATAAGAATCTCTTTCCCCGGGTTTGCGACTTGATTGCCGTGGTCCCGTCGGTTACCGGCAAAATCGAGTTAGTCTACGAAGGAGAGCAGGAGGGGCCGGCCATCGTGGCTTTTAATCTGGTTGGCCGGGCGGTCAAGGAGGTTTTCGGACGCTACTTCCCGGAAGTTCCCAAAAGCGGCGCCCCCAGCGGTAACAGCCAGTATGCCGAAATCCTGAAGTACTTTTCTTCCGGCCAAAACATTGAGCTCTCAGACGAAGCTCCTTTCGAAGAATATATTGCGGCCCTGAACCGGATTCCCGGTTTACGAAAAGCAGTAGAAGAGCATCTCCCGCCCGGAGCCAAAGAGGAGATTGCCTGCCGGATGGAGCTGGTCTTAGAAGGACTGCATCAGCACAACCTGATCGGCAAGGAGACTTTTGAGAACGCCTTCCGCTATACCGACATGCTCTCCACCATGTTGAGAGGGATGGAAGATTAATGCGGCTCAGATATACCAAGTGGAATCAAGAGCTCTTCAAGCAGCTCAAGGATTTCCAGAATCTGATGCAGATTTTCAACTACCTGATTCTGCAGACGGCCGGGGACGTGGAAAAGGCCTTCCGACTGATGCAGTATTTGCAGAGACAGGGAATCTTAGACCAGGGATTTGATCTGGCGGAATTCAAGCGGCGTCTGGAAAATGAGGAGATAGTTCGCCGGGAGAAAGGGAGATTTAAGCTTACCCACAAAGGGGAGCAGAAGATCAGAACCGAATCGCTGAAGCTGATCTTCAACAATCTTAAGAAAGGTCCTCTGGGCGAACACGCAGTCCCCCGGGAGGGAATGGGTTCTAAAGAGTATCTGCCGGAGCGGAGATCCTTTCAGTTCGGAGACGAAATCGGAGACATCGATTTCAGAGAGTCGTTTTACAACACCCTCAAAAGAGCGGGACCGGAAAAGTTGTCGCTTGCGGAAGATGACCTGCGAGTTCAAGAAGTGGAAAGCTCTACCTCCTGCGCTACGGTATTGCTTCTGGATATATCCCACTCCATGATCCTGTACGGGGAGGACCGGATTACACCGGCCAAGCAGGTCTCTCTGGCATTAACGGAACTGATTAAGACCCAATTTGCCAGAGACAGCCTGAATTTAGTCCTTTTCGGGGATGAGGCAGTGGAAGTCAAATTGGACGAGTTACCCTACGTCGAGGTGGGGCCTTATTACACCAATACCAAAGCGGGTTTACAGCTGGCAAGGCAGATTTTATTACGCAAGAAACATCCCAACAAACAAATTTTTCTAATCACGGATGGTAAACCATCTTTGATAGTCAAATCTAACGGGCAGATATACCGTAACTCGGTCGGGCTTGACCCGGTCATCGTAAACCGTACCTTAGATGAAGCGGTTGCCTGCCGGAGAAAAAGGATTACTATTACCACCTTTATGGTGACCTCAGATCCATATTTGCAGACTTTCGTGAAGAAACTGACTGAATTGAACAAAGGAAGAGCTTATTTCACTTCCCCTGACAATTTGGGTGAGTACATTTTCTGGGATTTTGTGAGTAACAGAAGAAGGAAGATTCACTGAGTCAGGCTCTTTACTTTTTCACACCGGAAGATTAAACTTTAGTTAGAATTATGATGGGGCAGTAGCTCAGTTGGGAGAGCGTCTCGTTCGCAACGAGAAGGTCGCCAGTTCGAATCTGGTCTGCTCCAATTTTAACCGAGAAAATACCAAGGAGAGGAGATTGAAATTGAGGAAAACCATTATAAGCACGCTGTTCACAGCCCTGCCCTTAGCTTTAATGTTTACCGGAGGGAAGGCACAAGTAGAGATGGATTCTGCCAAGCAAGCTGAAATGATGGCTCTATTCCAGCAGTTAAACACGCCGGGCGAGGAGCATAAGCGCCTGGAATCGCTGGTCGGTGCCTGGGACATTGAGGTTATAACGTGGCATCAGCCCGGGGCAGAGCCTTTGGTCTTCAAGGGCAAGGGCACCAGTAAAATGATACTGGGGGGTAGATTTCTGGAGACCAGGTCAACCAGCGGCGAAGGGGAGATGGCAACTGAGGCCCTCACGATTTTAGGCTATGATAAAAGACAGAAGAAATACACCAGCGTGGGTTACGATACCTGGGGGACTTATTACGTCATGGCCGCAGGGGAGTACGACGACAAAACCAAGTCAATTGTTATGCATGGGGAAGATTACGACCCGATGATGAAATTCACTCAGAAATGGGATTTTGTTTTGAAATTTATCGACAAAGACAAATATGTTTGGGAGGTTGTATTTACGGATGAATGGCACACTCAGGGAAAGGGGCCTTTTAAGATGGTGGAGATTACCAGTACTAGAGCTAAATAACCAATATCTAAATCCATTTATTTTAGAAACAAGCTAACAAATTACCTATGGATTCGTAAAGAGAGTGTCTGACGGAAGGAGGTGAAAAGATGCGCAAAGCAAGAATCGCTGTAATCCTTTTCTCAATCGGGATACTGGCTCTGCCAATTTGGGCCGGAGAGACTGGGAAGGCTCCCATGACCAAAGAGCAAATGGCTGAAATGAAGACGCAGATGAAGGCCGAGTTCTCCAAATGCCAGGTCTGCAAAGCCATGGTCCCCTACATGGAGACGGAGTGGTGGTGGGGCACTAACCATGAAGTCTACGACCTGAAGAACGGCATGGTAGTGATGCACTCGATTGCTGACAACAACAACGTCAGTAATTTTCACAAGATGTGCGGGGAGATGAAAGCCGCCCAGGGCGAAGTGAGCAAGATGTCGGCCGAACAAGCCCAGACCAAGCTCTGTAAACACTGCCAGAACATGGCGGCCATCGGCAGGGAAGGGGCCAATTTCGAGGGTTTTGAAACCAAGAACGGCAACATGTTTATCGTCACTTCGGACAAAGCGGAGACGGTGAGCAAAATCCACACCATGGCAGGGGAAACCCGCCAGATGTTAGGAATAAGCCAGGAGAAGGCGAACTAGTTCCAGAGATTCCATGAAGTCAAACTAAGGAGGAGGTGATACTGTGAAGAGAGTAATCAGCGTAGTATTGAGCCTAATTGCTACTATGGCGCTTTTGGCTTGGGCCGGGGAAGGTGAGCATGGCGACCATCCCCAGATGAGCAAAGAGCAGATGAAGGAGATGTTCTCCAAGTGTTACATGTGCAAAAACATGGTCCCCTACATGGATAAGACCTGGTACGGCACCATGAGCTGGGAAGTTTACAATCTCAAGAATGGGATGATCATGATCGAGCATGTGGGAGACAAGTCCGGCATGGCAGAGTACAAGACTTTATTTGCCGCTTTCGAGAAAACCGGCAACGAGGTCAGGAAGTGGTCCGAAGCCGACGCCAAAAAGCAGTTATGCGAGCACTGTCAGGGGATGCATTCCCTGATGAAGGCGGGTGCGGTGGATGACTGGGTTTTGACCAAGGACGGAAGCGTGGGGTTCTTTGTTTCCGACAAACCGGAGACGGTCAAGATGATTCACGCCCAGGCCGACCAGATGCGCCAGATGTTCGCGATGGAATAGCCTGCACTCAGGCAGTAAATTGAGAGGGTGCCCAAAACACCCTCTTTTTTTATGACTGAAAGGTGGAGTTGGAATCAGGGCGCAAAACTTGACAATATCGCAAATTGGGTTAGAGTGATAAGGTGGACAAAAGAGAAGAATTGATCCAGAAGCTCAGGCAGGTCAGGTCGCTTCTCTTGAGCACTACTCTAGGCCTCAAAGACAAGGAGTTGACCCAGGAGTTGATTACCGATAAATGGGCCCTCAAAGACATCTTGGGACACGTTGCCTCCTGGGAGGAGGAGTTTATCAGCGTCATCCAGAAATTCTTAAAAGAAGATACTCCCTGCTACGGTTACCTGATCAAAGAAGAAAATAACTGGTCGGAGTGGAACCTAACAGAATGGGATAGAACAAAAAATTTGAGTTTCAGGCAGACCGAGGAGCAATTCTTGAAGGTTCATGAGGAGTTCATAGGTCTGATCAGGGACCTGAAAGAAGAGGATTTGGAACTGAAGAAACTCGGCTCCTGGGGGAGTGAATCAACCATTGAAGAAATCATTCTGTCCCAGATTGACCACGAAATAGAGCATTGCAGGCAGATTGTGGAATGGCGACAAAAGAAAAACCCGTAATTTGAAATCTACTTTCTTGACAGCGCTTAGAGAAGGCCTTATTATCATCAGAAACTTGAAAGATTTCGTGCTAGACGGGGAACTAGCGGTGCCCTGTGACCCGGAACCCGCTCTACCGGGGTCGAATTCCCGCTGGCGGTCCGGCCGAACCGGTGCAGCCTTTGGCATAAGGCGATGAAGGCCAGGTCTGGCGCAACTTTGGCTCACCCAACCCCGTCAGGACCGGAAGGTAGCAGCGGTAAGTGAATACTAGAGTGTGCCGTCAGGAAACCTGGCTGGAGCTGGCTGCCTTAGGCGGCCGATTTGGGTTGGAACAACAGCGGGTGCACGAAATAATATAACGCTATGGCATACACCATATTAGCTCGTAAATACAGGCCTCAAGACTTAGCCGAAATTGCCGGGCAGGAGCATGTTGTCACAACGCTGTCCAACGCGATTAAGTTTAATCGGATAGCCCACGCCTATCTTTTTGCAGGTCCGAGAGGGACGGGAAAGACAACTACCGCCAGGGTCCTGGCAAAATCCTTAAACTGTGTCAAAGGCTCGACAGTTACTCCCTGCAACGAGTGCGACAGCTGCAAAGAGATCCGTGACTCGATCAGTCTGGATGTAATTGAGATTGACGGCGCCTCTAACAACAGTGTGGATGATATTAGAAGCCTCCGAGAAGGGGTCAAGTTCGCTTCAGCAGGAGGCAAATACAAGGTCTACATCATCGATGAAGTGCACATGCTCTCCGAGTCGGCCTTCAACGCTCTTCTTAAAACTCTGGAGGAACCTCCGGCGCACGTAATCTTTATCTTCGCTACCACCGAGCCGAATGAAATTCCGCCTACGGTTTTATCCCGCTGTCAGAGGTTCAATTTTAAGCGGATACATCTGCCGACTATCGTCCAGCGAGTCCGAGAGATTGCCCAAGCGGAGAAGATTGAGCTTACCGAAGAGGCGGCTTACACATTGTCGCAGAGGGCAGAGGGGAGTTTGAGGGATGTGCTCTCGCTTCTCGATCAGGTGGTAGCTTTCGGCGGCGAAAACATTACCAATGAATTAGTCCTGAAAACTCTGGGGTTAGTTGACCAGCAGGTTTTCTTCACTTTCACTGAACATATCCTCAAGAAAGACAGCAAAGCAGCGATTTCTCTTTTCAACCAAATCGTAGATGAAGGAGCAGACGTTTCCGAATTTGTCAGTTCCTTAAATCTTCACTTCCGCAATCTGCTTTTGGCTAAACTGAATCTGGCCTCTGAGCAGATGCTGGAGATTCCGCAGTCTTACGTTGAGAAGTATCAGCAGGCCAGTCAGAAATTTGAAGAAAACGATTTGATGCGGATGCTGAAGATTGTCCAGGAACTAGGGGCCATGATTAAGAATGCCGACCCGAAGATTAGCACAGAGATTGCTTTACTTAGACTGGCCAAGCTAGACCAGTCAATTAAGATTGACGAGCTATTGTCCAAACTGAGGGAAGGCGGCACATCCTCCGGCACTCATTCTCCAGCCAGTCAGCCGAATATCCAGCAGACTAGTCCTGAGAAAGATTCAGACTTGCCCAAAACATCACAATTTACAGACGTCAAACATGGTACTGCTTATGCAGTCAAGGCAGATTCGACTGATATTCAGGCCGCCTGGCAGCAGGTGCTGGAAAAATTGAGAAAGGAAAAGCCCTCACTGGGCACTTTTTTGCAGGATGTTCATCTGACTGCCTTTGACACCAACGAGCTGCATCTGGAATTCGCCGGGGACAGAGTATTTCAAAAACAGTTAGTGGAGAAGAAAGAAAACCTGACTTACCTGCAAAAATTGGCTCAGGAAATCCTGGGGCCGCAATACAAAATTAAGCTGGACCTGAATTCTGCCAAGAGTTCTCCGGCTAAGGCTGTCCCGTCCAAAGCCAAACCGGATCTGGAAGCGTTGAAGCAGAAAGACCCGCTGATAAAAGACATTCTGGATTCGTTTCAGGGTGAGGTAATCTAAAATTGGAGGAGAGATGCTGAAAGACATGGGCGGTATGATGAAGCAGATTCAAAAGATGCAGATCCAGATGGAGGAGATTCAAAAGGAGCTGGAGAATAAGAAAGTCGAGGGAACTTCGGGCGGGGGGATGGTGAATGTGATTGCCAACGGCAAGCAGGAGATTCTGGAAATTAAGATTGACCCGGAAGTGGTGAATCCCAATGAGGTGGAGATGCTGCAGGATTTGATCGTGGCGGCGGCGAATCAAGCCCGGCAGAAGGCTCTGGAACTGATGGCGGAGGATATGTCCAGGCTGACCGGGGGGATGAAACTGCCCGGATTTCCGTTCGGTATGTAGTCGATGTTTAAGACTTCGGAATCAGTCGACCGTCTAATCGAAGAATTCTCCAAATTGCCGGGCATCGGCAGGAAGACTGCCATGCGACTGGTATTTTACATTCTCAAAGAGGATAAGACCGAAGCAGAGCGTTTAGCTCAAGCCTTGCTGGATGTCAAAGAAAGAGTAAAATACTGCTCGATTTGTTTTAACATCACCGAGTCTGATCCCTGCTTTGTCTGCCAGGATGAAAAACGGGACAAGAGCATGATTTGCGTGGTGGAAGAGGCCAATGACGTTCTGGCTTTGGAGAGAACCGGTGAGTATAAGGGGCTGTATCATGTGTTAGGCGGGGCATTATCTCCTTTAGACGGGATTACACCTGAGAATTTGCGGATTAAGGAGCTTTTGCACCGGGTGAAAGAAGGGGTGAATGAGATTATTCTGGCGACTAATCCGAACGTGGAAGGGGAAGCGACCGCGATTTATCTTTCCAAACTGATTAAGCCATTAGGGGTAAAGGTGACCAGGATTGCCAGGGGATTGCCGGTGGGAGGGGATTTGGAGTTTGCGGATCAGGTGACTTTGATGAGGGCGCTGGAGGGGAGGAGGGAGTTTTGAGTTTCTAGATGAATTGGAAAAAACACTGGGCATTGTGGTTAATCTTAGCACTTATCATCGCATATACAGTCGTAGTGGGGCTTAAGGGAGGCAATTTTCTAAAGAACGACTATGCGACACTAGTCGTATTAGCACTGACACTTCTAGTACTTATATTTTATGCATTCTTTACTTTTAAATTGTGGGAAGTACAAGAGAGGCAATCCTTCCCGTCCGTTTCTTGCTGGTTAGAATATCTCCCTCGAGCCCGAGATACTAGATTTAAGATTGTTAATACTTCAAGAAACAATGTTGTAGCGCATGTGAATTTGAACGCTAAAGTATATAACCAGACAGCTGATTTTTCTGATCACTATAATGGCAAACGGTCATGGTACTTAACGCCTGGTGAATTAGTAGATGGGCACTTTTCAATTGATGATCCGTTGAGCAAAGTAGGTCAAACTTTTCAGCAAATGAAGGCGGCAAGGCAATCCTCGAACCATAATATCCAACTTACTCTAGAAATAGAAGTGAAGTACTCAGTGCTTAAAGGGAACAAACCCGTAGAGCCTCTCTACGAAAATCCTATTAAGAAATATTATTTTAACTTTGATGTAGAGGATTGGGTCTATGATGTATAGCACCAGATTAGAAGAGTAGCGTTCAAGATCTGCACGGACATTCTTTTCAATTCCCCTAGCCCAAATTCGTATTTTTTTTTAAGTTTTTGTAGCGTCCGAGCTTGACTCGGACGTTCTTTTCTTTCCCCTCAGCCAACCCCTTACATTTCAAGCGGCTACCCCTCTAAACCCTTTTAAAATAATGTCGATAAGAAAGTATAAGATGTCACCCATGGACGAAAAGACGGAAAAAATCAACTTAAAGGCTGTAAAACAAACTTACCCGTACTTAGGTGAGGACGAATCTCCCGCTCCAGGGCAGGCTCAAAAAGACCGGCAACTTTACGCCCTGGAGGTGCTCTCTAAGCTAGCTAAGCAATACTCCAGCCAGGCGGACTTTAAAGATTTGATAGAGTTCATGCTGCTGACCCTCTCCGAGCAGTTCGCCGCAAACGACACTTTTGCCATCTTGCAGCATCCCTTCTTCCCCGGAGTCGAACATAACTATTTTGCCACCGGCTCCTACCAGAACAGTGACTATTTGAAGGGAATGAAAATTACCATAGAGCACTGCAACCACTTTCTGAAGCACAAAGGACCCCAGAGGGTCAAGGAATTGGACCTGAGAGGTCGCTCGGCCAGTTTGGGATTCCTC
>Ga0154806_153_pt1 | contig 17931 bp, 16 predicted proteins | sample Rifle2008BG16ft_FD_105814 | JGI IMG/M metagenome (GOLD analysis project Ga0154806, IMG submission 105814) | candidate division Zixibacteria bacterium RBG_16_50_21
CCGGTCACTTTTTACGTTTGCGGAGTGGCCGCTGACGGGCAAAACGACGACGGGGGAGACTTCAGTTACACTTTCTCCACCTCTGTCGGCCAAGTCGCCTGTCTGGCTGTGCCCGGAGACGTCAATGCCTCCGGTACCATTACCCTGGGCGACATCGTCCATCTGCTCAATTACGTTTTTGACCGGGATAACCCTCCCTGTATCGGAATCGATCCGGGCAACTGCTGGGATTTCGGCCTTACATGTAGAGGAGACGTGAATAATTCGGCCAGCATAACTTTAGGAGATGTTGTCCACTTGCTGAACTATGTATTTGACCGGGATAATCCACCCTGTCTGGGCACTGATCCGGGCAACTGCTGGACTCCGGAACAAAGCGGGGGCTGCTGCCAGCCGGTGCCGTAACCAAAACACAAAACTTGACTTCCCGGTTACTTTTTTTAGCTTAAAATATCCGCGGGAGGAGTTTATGAAGGCAGGATTGCAAAAAGTTTTCTTGATTCTAACTCTTTTTTGGTCTGCTACCATTTTTGCCCAGGCCGATCCGGAGGGCCAGCTGGATTACCTGGATCTGGTCTGCGGAACAGATGGATACTGGGGAACCGGGGGCAACCAGGTCTGTTTTCAGGTCAGGCTTTTCAGCGACAACACCGGAATAAACAGAATTCAATCGGTCGGATTACCCCTCATCATCGCTGGTGCGAATATTGTCGCGGTGGATACTACTTTGGCCACGGCATTCGCTGGCTCGGTGGTCGGGCATTTTGAAATACTTACGGTTACCAAGCACGGAGATCCGAACCCGGCAGTGCCTCCGTTCCATGTTACCTATGGCGCTTTGAGCCTGAGCCAGCTTCCTTCCGGGAACGGAACCGCCATTAATGTATGCCTGACTGTTAATGATACTGGTTCAATCTGTATAGATACTCTCTCCGCATCCGAGTCTGACTTTCCGATACTGACTACCGGAGCTGCGGTCGGATATGTTCCCGGCTGGGGAGGGCCGGCCGGACAGGGGTATCCGGACGGGGAGGGAATCTGCTGTCAGGTTGAATTGTGTGCGGCACTGGCCGGAGATGCCAACGCCGACGGCAGCCCGGGACTGAGTGACGTCATTGCTACGGTGAACTACGTGTTCTGCGGCAGCGGCGACTGTAGCGCTGCTAATCTTGGTTTGCAAGCGCCGCTGAAATGTTTTGGCTGGCCGCCCTGTCCCGCCAATTCACCGTTGTGCTGGCTCTCAGGACTTTGCTGCCGGGGAGACTGGAACGGAAGCGGAACCATTACTCTATCGGATGTGATTTGGGGAGTGAATTATATTTTTAATAGACCCTACGGACCCTGGGATCCGGTTCCTTTGGGTGAGTGCTGTCGGCCGGTGCCGTAGTTTGAGCCCCTAGTAAAGCAGAAGGCAGTAAAGATCTAATTTTTTCAAATTAACGACTGGCCCCAAAACCCCTCCCCAGCCCCTCGGGGTGAATCCTCGGGATGAACCCTCCCCTCTATGGGAGGGTAACATTTAACCTCTACCGTGGGAGAGGGCGGGGGTGAAGTTTCGAATTTCTCGTTCTCCAGCGCCGGCGAAGAATCTCAACTCACATTATTCGACTGCCGACGGTTGGGTGTCTTCAAAAAGACAAAACAATTGAGATTAATTTTTGACATGGCAGGGGTCGATTAATTATATAGTGGTATACTGCTAACGGTTGGAGGAAGCCATGCCAAAAGTTGCCTTAGCTATGATTTTGTCATTGTTGCTCTGCTCGCAGGTCCTGGCGGCAGGGAAGATCAAAAGACTACCTTCACAGACTACCCAGGTCGTTCAAGCGCGCAATCAAGCTCTGAACCGGCTGACGTCGGACATCGGTTCCCAGCCCAGGGTGCGCTACGGGGAAAACTTAGTGCCGGTGCTTCTGGAGGGGAGATTAAGTGAGGCGGCCGGGGGTGAACTATCGAGTGCGGCCCTGGCATTTTTCTCAAGATACAAAGAACTCTTTCTCTTGTCCGATCCTCAAGTTGAACTGCGACTGCAGACACGGCGGACCGACCCAAGCGGTCATTCGCATCTGAGATTTCAGCAGGTTTATCAGGGGCTTCTGGTGTGGGGCTCGCAAATGACGGTGCACTTTCACCGGGAGGGTTACATCAAATCTGTAACCGGCAGATGGGAGCCGAGTCCCCAGATTGACGTCAATCCGGTCTTAACCGAGGCCCAGGCAACCGAAATCGCCCGGCTGGAATTGAAGAAGGACAAGTTCAGAAAAAGCCCGACGGCCGAGTTGATAATATTTCCCTGGAAAAACCAGACTTATCTGGCCTGGCAGGTGACTCTATCGCCGGATTTTGCCCACCGCTGGATATTTTTTGTGGATGCCAAAAGCGGGGAAATAATCTTGAAGTACAATGACGTGAAGAATGACGGTCCGGTCCCAGCCACGGGGATAGACCTGCACGACAGCCTGAAGGCTTTTGGCGCTTACATTTTAAGAGACACGGTCTTCATGGTCGACGTTACGAAACCGATGTACATTCCTCCGGTGGATAGCGGCAAAGGAATCATAGTCACCGGAACGGCCCATAATGACACCGCATCGACCAAGTTCGATGTGGTCTTTGACCCCGACGGAGATGCGGTCTTCGACGACGACTCCACGCTCAAAGCCGCGGTCAGCGCCCAGTACTACACCGGCCTGATCTACGATTACTTTTACCAGGTGCACGGCCGCAACAGCTGGGATGACAGCGGGTCCACTATCGCCAGCCTGGTCCATTTCGGCCAGGATTATGCCAATGCCTTTTGGAGCGGGGATGCTATAGTCTTCGGAGACGGTGACGGGTTTTTGCTCTCGCCTCTTTCCGGGGCCTTAGACATCACCACTCATGAATTGGCTCATGGGATCACTCAATCCAGCGCCGATTTGCTTTATCTGGGGGAATGGGGTGCCCTAAACGAGCACATTTCCGATTTCTGGGGAGCGGTTTTAGACAGCGCCGACTGGCTGATCGGTGAGGATTGCTTCACGCCCGGCATGAACGGGGATGCCCTCCGCAACATGGCCGATCCTCACAATCCGGGAGGGTTCTTTAACGACTTTTTCGCCCAGCCGGCCCACATGGACGAATACCTGTACTGGCCTAATGAAGGGTATTTCTATGACAACGGAGCAGTGCATTACAACAACGGCATACCCAACCGGGCTTCCTATCTTCTGGCCACATCAGTAAGCCGGGACACCGCCGCTTCTCTTTATTACCAAGGTCTGGTCAACTATCTGGTTCCCAAGTCCAGATTCGTGGATTTGCGCTACGCTTTGTTGCAGTCGGCCGAAGATTTATTCTCCGGGGCGCAGAATCATTCCCAAATCGTCTTTGCCATTGAAACCTCGTTCGATTCGGTGGGAATCTACGACCTGTATGCAGATCCGGAGAGTTTGATTTTCTATGACGACGGGGTGGCGGCTTTCCTGCATCTGGTGGGGCCGGATTCGGGCTCAAACATTAGCTGGGCCGAGCGCTTCACCCCTCATGCACCCTGTTCTCTTACCGCGGTCACTGCCGCCTTTGCCACTACCGGAACCAACGGCTCTTTGCAAATCTACTCCGACTTAGAAGGGGTTCCCGACTCACTCTTGCTGAATTTAAGTTTCCAGCGCACCCTGGTCTATCCCGACTGGCAGACCATCGATCTTTCTGCCTACAATTTTTTCTTTGACCAGGACTTTTACGTGGCCTTCAGCTCCACGAGCCTGGATTCATTTGTCCTGTCGGATGCCATGCTGGAGTACAATCACGTTAACTTCTATGCCGGCGATTTAAACCAGCCCGGATACTGGTTTCCTTTGGAAAGTTTTGACAGCGTGGGCGGGGATCCACTGATCCGGGCGGTGGTCAATTACTCGGTGGGGGATCAAGGCACCGTCATCTCCGGAGACGTCAACTCTTCCGGGGGCATCACTCTGGGGGACGTCATCCATCTGCTCAATTACCTCTTTGACCGGGATAAGCCTCCCTGTCTGGGCACAGACCCGGGCAATTGCTGGGATTTCGGCCTGACCTGCAGAGGAGACGTAAATAATTCCGGTACCTTGACTCTGGCTGATATTGTCTACCTCTTGAACTACGTTTTTGACCGGGATAATTCTCCTTGTTTAGGCACTGATCCGGGCAACTGCTGGACTCCGGTGGCAAGCGGGGCCTGCAGCCCGCCTCTGCCGTAGCCTATTAAAAGAGAGATTCTTCGCTGCGCTCAGAATGACAATAAAAGTGTAGACCCACCTTGTCTCAAGGTGGGTTCTAATTGGCGCTCCAGGTTGAGGACAACCTGGGTCTACTTTCTCTAACTCCTCCCACAAAGGTGAGGCAGTAGAAACTAAGTCATTGCTAATGCTGGGGTGCAGGGGTTATATTATTTCTAGCTAAGGATTGGAGGAGAAATGTTTCAAAAACAATTCTACGGATTGATTTTCATGGTTTGCTTCTGGTTTGCCTCGACAGCAACCACATTGGGGCAGGGGGTGTATGAGGCCTGGGTGGCCAGGTATAACGGGCCGGGAAATTTACTTGATGCTGCTGCCGCTGTGGCGATAGACGACGATGGAAACGTGTACGTGACCGGCCGGAGCTCTGGCAGCGGGAGCAATGATGATTATGCTACCATAAAGTACAAGCCAAATGGGGATACACTCTGGGTCAGACGCTACGAGGGAACCGGGAACGATTACGACGATGCCGTGGAGGTAGCAGTGGATGATTCCGGAAACGTCTATGTGACCGGCACGAGTCATGGAAGTGGATTCATTTCGGGCTTCGCTACCATCAAGTACGCACCTAACGGAGATACAGACTGGGTCAAATTCTACGGGAATTCCTTGCTGGACTATGCTTACGCTTTGGCAGTTGACGACAGCGGTTATGTCTATGTGGGCGGGAATACCTATGACACTTTAAGCGCTTATAACTTCACTACCATCAAGTATGCCCCCAATGGAGATTCCCTGTGGGCGAGACATTACGACGGGGGAAACAATAATTTTGACGAGGCTTATGCTTTGGCCGTCGATACTAGCGGCAATGTCTATGTGACCGGCTATACCTATAACAATATAAGCTTTTCCGATTACACTACCATCAAGTATGCACCTAACGGAGATACTCTCTGGGTAAGACGCTACGACGGGCCAGACAGTCTCGACGACGAGGCTTTTGATTTAGCCGTTGATGATAGCGGCAATGTCTACGTGACTGGTCATAGTCAAGTCAGTGGATTCTTCGTTGACGCCGATTACGCTACTATTAAGTATTCGCCCAATGGGGACAGTCTATGGGTCAGACGCTACAACGGGCCGGGCGATGACGTTGATGGCGCAAATGCCCTGGCGGTGGACACCGCTGGCAACGTTTACGTGACCGGTGGGAGTATTGCCAGCGGAGCTTCTTACGATTATGCCACCATCAAGTATGCCCCCAATGGAGATTCCCTTTGGGTTAGGCGCTACGACGGAATGGTCAATGACTATGATGAGGCATTTGCTTTGGCTCTCGATCCTGCCGGCAATGTCTACGTCACTGGACGGAGCATAGCAAGCGGGACTGGCCCTGATTACGTCACCATCAAGTACGCTCCCAATGGAGACACCCTGTGGCTCAAACGCTACAACGGCCCAGACAGTTTCGATGATGAGGCAACTGCTCTGGCGCTGGATTCTGCCGGCAATGTTTACGTGACTGGCACCAGCTTTGGACTTGGATCCGATTATGACTACGCCACCATAAAATATTCCCCCTGCTCGGACATTCCCGGAGATGTCAATTCTTCCGGCACCATTACTCTGGGTGACATCGTCCATCTGCTCAATTACCTTTTTGACCGGGACAACCCTCCTTGTATCGGAAGCGATCCGGGCAACTGCTGGGATTTCGGCCTGACTTGTCGAGGGGATGTGAACAATTCTGCCAGCATTACTCTGGGTGATATTGTTCATCTGCTCAACTACGTTTTTGACCGGGATAACCCTCCTTGTATCGGGATCGATCCGGGCAACTGCTGGACCCCGGTGGGAAGTGGGGCCTGCTGTCTGCCTTTGCCGTAATTAATAAGAAACTAAGCCCACCCTTCCCTCCCCTCATAGGGGAGGGGACTTTTCACCCTCTCCTAAGAGGAGAGGGTAGGGTGAGGTTTCGGTTTTGCGAGGATTTCCAAGAACTGTAGACCCACCTTGTTCTCAAGGTGGATAAACCCAGGTTGAGACACCCTGAGACTACTTGCTGGCCCTAGTTCACGCGGTTATTCAAGAACTATTATGAATAGTAATGATTTTCCTTGACAGGACTGTTTCCTAAACTAGCTTAAAGTTAGTATCTGACGGCGGGGCGGTTGTTATCCTCCTAGGTTATTTGAAACCATAATCTCTCATTCTGAGACAAAGGAGGATATATGGGTTTGGGTAAGAGGTCACTTTTAGCGGGGCTTTTCTTTATGTTGACCGTTTCTGCTTTTGGGCAGGGGGTGTATGAGGCCTGGGTGGCCAGATACGACGGACCTGTAAGCAGCTATGATTACGGACGTGCTCTGGCAATAGACAAAAACGGAAACTTATGCGTCACCGGCACTCACACAGATACGCTGGGAGGATATGAGAATTCCGATTACGTGACTATAAAATACGCTCCCAATGGAAACATCTTATGGCTCAAAAGTTATGATGCAGACAACTACTACGACTGGCCTGATGCCCTGGCTGTGGATGACAGCGGTAACGTGTATGTAACCGGCAATTCGGGTGGAAGTTGCGCTACCATCAAGTATACACCCGACGGAGATACTGTGTGGGTGAGACGCTATAGCGGATTCCCCCTGGCTTTAACAGTTGACGACAGCAGCAATGTCTATGTGACCGGGGGGACTGAGTACGTAGAAGATTACCTGACCATCAAGTATGGCCCGAACGGAGACACCTTGTGGACTAGGCGGTACAATGGGCCCTACAGTGGTCAAGATTGGGCCACTGATGTGGCGGTGGATAAGGGCGGCAATGTCTATGTGACCGGCTACGCCGGCGGTACTACTTTTGAGATTGCCACTATTAAATACGCGCCTAACGGGGACACCTTGTGGTCGAGACAATACCCCGGGAGCTATCTCGCTTATGGGATTCCCAGAAGATTGGCGGTAGACGACAGCGGCAATGTCTATGTTACCGGCTATAGCGGAAGCGCACCAATTTCTCTTGACTGTGTTGTCATAAAGTACACTCCCAACGGAGACACTCTCTGGGTCAGAACGTATAACGGCCCCCTGAATTACGAAGATTATCCCAAGGCTGTAGCTCTGGACAACAACGGCAATCTCTACCTTTGCGGCAGCACTACGGGAGACTCAGGTGGCTATCTAAACATTGACTATCTCATTATGAAATACGCGCCGAACGGAGACACCTTGTGGGTCAGAAGCTACAACTATGGGCCTGGTTATAGCGGGGACCTTGCCTGGGCCTTAGCAGTGGATGACAGTGGCAACGTGTTCGTGACTGGGTCGAGCCTTGATACTCTTGGGAACGAGGATATAGCAACTGTCAAATATTCTCCCCAAGGAGATTTGTTGTGGGAGATGCGCTATGATGGACCAATCAATGGCGCTGACGAGGCCGCGGCCTTAGCTGTGGATGATTCCGGCAATGTTTACGTAACCGGAGTGAGTGAAGGAGATGGAACTTCTATGGATATTGTGACTATCAAATACTCTCCCTGCTCGGACATTCCCGGAGATGTCAATTCTTCCGGCACCATCACTCTGGGCGACATTGTCCATCTGCTCAATTACCTTTTTGACCGGGATTACCCTCCTTGTATCGGAATCGACCCCGGCAACTGTTGGGACTATGGCCTGGTTTGCCGGGGTGACGTGAATAATTCCGCCAGCATCACTTTGGGTGATATTGTTCATCTGCTCAATTACCTATTTGACCGGGATAATCCTCCCTGTGTGGGGACTGATCCGGGCAACTGCTGGACTCCGGTGGCAAACGGGGCCTGTTGTCAGCCGGTGCCAAGTTTGAAGGCAAACTAACTAATTCACCAAGCCAGGGAGGCAAGGTATGGAGGTCTTACCATTTTAGGTTCTTCAAAAAGAACAATGAACGCAGTAGCATGACTTGAAACCAAAAGGAGGATAAGATGACCTGCGCTAGATTTGTTTCTTTAATTTCGTTAGGGATTTTTCTGCTGGCAGTAACAGCTTTGGCTGCTCCCCCGACTCTGATGAATTTTCAGGGAATTCTGACTGACGGCAGTGGCAGTCCTTTGCCCAGCGTCAGCAAGAGCGTGGACTTTACCATTTATGACGGCCCCGGGAGTGGAGCAAATGCGGTCTGGGGGCCGGAGACCAGGACCGTGAACACCGATGCCAACGGGAGGTTCAGCATCATTCTGGGACAGTTGTCACCGATTACTGAGTCGGTCTTCAGCGGAAGCGAGAGATATCTGGGGATAAAAGTGGAGGCGGATTCGGAGATAGTACCGCGTGCTAGAATCACCACTGCGGGCTATGCCCACCGGATAAGCACGGTGGATGGTGCCACCGGGGGAACTATCACCGGAGATGTAACTCTGCAAAGCGGTCTGTTGGCTGACAGGGTATGGCTGGGTACTTCAGTCCAAGATGGAGAGATTCTTATAGAAAACGGAGATGGAGCAATAGGCATCCATTTAACTGGTCTTCTTGGAGAAGGAGGCTATGGCTCGATGCACGACGAAGAAGGAAACTATACAATTGAGATGGGGCCCTGGGACGGGTCAGGAGAGGGGGTAATCTATGTTTATGGCGATGAATATGGGAGTTCAGGAATAGGGCTAGCCGGAGATTTGTCCGGTACTGATAATCCCGGCTTTGTGCTGGCAGGGGCTGACAACTGGACGATGTTCGACATGAGCATGTCCGGGGACGAAACGGTTGACCTGCCTGACAGCGCCATCTCCTCCCCGGAGATAAAAGACGAGCCGGGGATTGCCACTAATTTGAACTCAAACATTGAGACTCTGCCCTACGGTGGTCCCATGATGGACCTTCTCACTGTCAGCATGACCACTCCGGCCGGTGGATACGTGGTGGTAGAGGGAAAATGCTATGTTCGTCTCTACGGCTATGCCGGAGAAAATTTGGGCTTTATCCAGATCGACACGTTGTCCGGGGGAGATGCCGTTTATCCCTGGTATCAGCTGGCCGGGTCAGATGGTTTTCCCAACACCCTTGGCTACTATTTCCCGATCTATGTGACTCGAACTTATTATTCAGACACGGCCACTAGTTACACCTTTATTCTGGAAGGGGAGCAGTTCGCAACCGATACACTGGCCCGTGCTTCAAGCTGGGACCACATGCTGACCGCCACCTTTTATCCCAGCTCGTACGGTTCAGTCGTAAGCGCAGTGGCTTCTGACCAAACTTCACATTTTCAGAGCATTGTTCCGATTCCCCAGAGGCAGACCAAAGGTATTACCGCTTCGGCTTCCCGGCAAATGTACACGGTCGACTTGCGGGAGTTGGAATTGAAGGCGGCCAACGCCAGGGCTGAGGCGGAAAAGGCCCAGAAGGAGCTCTTACAGGCCAAATTCAAAGCTCAGCTGGAGAAAAACCGGACTTCCATTTCTAAACCGGAGCAGAAACAGTAACAGCCAGATTTATTTAAGGAGAACAACATGAAAACAAAAATAATCCTAAGCCTCTGGCTGTGGCTCTCTTTTTCTCTTGGCTAGACGGCCGATTCCAAAGTTCCGGTAGTCGAACAGCAGAACAAAGCCGCGCCCGTCAAAAAGACTGTTTCACCGACAGCAGACCAGATTGGCTGGTCCTCTATCAATTTGGGCGGTGACCTGAACATGAGCTCCACCAATTACGGAGTGCAGGGCACAATCGGGCAGTCCGGGATTGGTTACGGCAGCGATACCAACTATGAGATAGGTTTGGGTTTCTGGTACGGGACGGGTCCTAACTGTTTGGCCATTCCGGGTGATCTGAACTCCTCCAACGGATTAACCTTAGGAGACGTCATTCACCTGTTAGACTACCTGTTTGACCGTGACAAACCTCCCTGTATAGGAATTGATCCGGGTAACTGCTGGGCTTTCATTCCCGTCTGCCGAGGAGATGTGAACGGATCTGGCACACTCACCTTAGGAGATGTCATCCATTTACTAAACTACCTTTTCGACCGGGATAAACCTCCCTGCATAGGGGTTGATCCGGGCAACTGCTGGACTCCGGAGGCTAATGGTGCCTGCTGTCAGCCTTTGCCGTAGCTTTCACCTTATCCTAAAGAAGAGGGGATTTAACACCCTCCCCCGATAGGGGAGGGTGGGGAGAGGTTTCGGTCATTTGACCGTTGAAAACAGATTGCTTCGTCGTTTGGCTCCTCGCAATGACAAATGCAACGTCAAGACCCCTCCCTCTATACTCCCCTTACAGGAGAGCGAACTCGGCACTCTCCTTTCTCAGGGGAGAGAAAAAGAAGGGTAGCTGCTCGTTTCTTCCGCCATTTTCTTCATCTTCTCCACGAAATCTCTGTCTCTGGACTTTCCCCACAGGTAGTAATGGGGATGGAGAACTTTATAGGTCAGCCGTTGGTTCGATAGATACCCCAAAGCCTTTCTCAAAGTTTGCCAGTCACCGAAACCGTACTCTTCAGTGTCCTCTGCACTTCCGTAGACCAGGGTAGCCAGCTTGTTGTAGTCGAATACGGTCTTGAACATCTGCTGATAGAGGGCCTGGCATTCGGAAAAGATTATTCTTTCCTCAGGTGTCAGTTCATTTTCCGGTTTTTTGGCTTTTATAAATTCTAAATTGTGAAAATCGGGTTCTTTTTTCTTATCATTCTTTTCCTTATAAACATTCTTATCATTATTGTATGTCCTCGTCTGTTTTTCGTCTGTTTTTCGCCGGTTTTTCGTCTGTGGTTCGTCCGCTGTTCGTACGGCTGTTCTTTGGGGGACTTGGCCAATCTGGTAACTCTTCCATTTGCATAGTCTTATCCTGGTCATTTTGCTGTTGGCCTGGTATTGCACCAGACCGACTGCCTGAAGGGCCTTTAAATAGCGATTGACCTTGGAGTGTGACCAGCCCCATCTTTCACCTAAGCCTCTTTGAGAGGAAATAATTTCCCCTTCCTCCAATTGGATGGGTTGGTTGTCGAACACAATCTCCCGTCGCCGGTGAGAGGCCAAAAGCATCAAGTCGATGAAGGCGCACTTGCAACAGTGTGATTCGCCGTTGTCCCACAAGCCCTCTTTTGTGATCTCTCTGGGCAGTTTAATCCAACCCTGCATTATCATCCTCCTTTGGCACTGACCCCTCCCTTGCCCTCCCCTTACAGGAGAGGGTATTTACTCCCTCCCCTTGCAGGGGAGGGGTGGGGAGAGGTTTTCCCCGGGTGACAGCGACATACCCGCCCAACTCTCTCTTTAGCCTCTTTTTCACCCTGTAATGCAGCTTCATGGCTGCCTTGAGCGAGATATGTAATTCAGATGCTATGCAGGGATAGGTCAGCCCCTGATAGTAGAACTTCCACACAAACTCCTTTTGCAGGAAGGGGAGGCTTTCTACGGTCTGTCTGACCATGAGGACCAGACGGCTCTCCGGTTCCTCTATTGCACTCCCATTCTCCCACAGAAGGTCCGCAGTCGGCGGTAAGCCGGCTCTTTCCAGATAATAATCCTTCATACCCAGGATAATATCCAACTGAACAGATGTCCACAATCACTTTTGGGTCACTTTCTGGGGCCCGAAGTCACACGGTTTTTGTGATTGTAGCCTGAAATGATGTGATTGTGTATTTATAAGGAGGCGAAACTGAAAGGGAGGGTGACGTCACCCTCTCCTAAAGGAGAGGGAAGGGGAGAGGTTTTGAAGTTGTTTTCTTGCCTGGACTGGCCAGATTAATGGCGGTAAGATGGGACGTTACCCAAAATACTCTTCACGCACTGTCAAGAGGGCCAGAGTCTTGCGACGTGAGTCGACTGAGGCGGAGAGGAAACTCTGGGCTCATCTTCGCAGGGAAGCATTAGGAGTACATTTCCGTCGGCAGGTGGCCATTGGTCCCTATGTGGCAGATTTTCTTTGCCACCAGGCCAAAATTATCATCGAACTGGACGGGAGTCAGCATCTGCAGCAGCAGAGAATGAAGGAAGATGCCGAAAGAGAGGGCTATTTGAGACGGCAAGGCTATAGAGTAATCAGATTTAATAACAATGAGATTGCAAAGAACCTTCCGTTAGTGCTTCAATCTATCTTCGACAATATCCAAAAACATAAAAGGGAGACTGTTTAACCCCAAAACCCCTCCCTGACCCTCCCCTCTAGGGGAGGGTAACAATCACCCTCTCCTAAAGGAGAGGTGAGCCGGAGACCAGCCACGCCGCAGGCGTCCGGTCTAATCGGCTCGCCGAGGGCGAAAGGGGAGAGGTTTTTGGTTTCCGTACAGGTAATCTAATGAATTCCGGTCAACTTGGTGCCGATAATGATAATAGGGTCGGGGGAAGGAAAGAGAATCGTTATGAAAAGACAATTCTGGTCTGGGATTAAGAACAGACTGCCGGAATTAGCGGTTACGCTGATAATGGTCGCAATCATAGCAGCCTGCAACACCAATCCCGCCGGCAACGGGAACTCAGTTAAACTTTACCAGATGGAAGCCAAGTCGATTCTGACCCAGATATATAATATGGAGCAGGCTTACTACCAGAAGCACGAAATGTACTGGCCTAATGGTGCGAACTATACGGCTGTAGCCTCTCAACGAATTGAAGAACTCCAAATCACAATTCCTCCTTTTGCCAAGTACCAATATTCAATCACCGGGAGTTGTTGTACCTTCACAGCTTACGCGACCAGTACTGTACTAGACGTTGATGCAACTGTGGATTCCTGGACGATTCACGAAAACGGTCAGCTTATTGTCACCTCAGACGATGCACTCGATTAACCCCACTCATATTTCCGTAGACCCACCTTGTCCCCAAGGTGGGCTCTCCCAGGTTGAGACAACCTGGGCCTACTTTCAATACTAAAAAAACAGATTGCTTCGTCCCCCCTCGACTAGCTCGGGACTCCTCGCAATGACTAACCCCTCACTTTACAGGTGAGGGAAGTGGCACTCTCCCCTTTCAGGGGAGAGGTGGAGAGGGGTAGGTACTCTCTATCTTTTGCTAGAAAGCAAACCCAAAACCCCTCCTCTTATCCTCCCTTCAGGGTGAACCTTCAGGATGAACCCCTCTAGGGGAGGAGACTCCCTCTCCTGTAGGAGAGGGTGGGGGTGAGGTGATTCCTCGATTGCGCCGGATCGTGGATGGTTTATGTACCCCAGGTTGAGGACAACCTAGGTCTACTTTTGTTTGGGTAAAAAGGAGAGTTTACTGAACGAAGAAGCTAGAGTTTTGAAGCTGAGGGAAGATAACCTGGTAGCCGGACGTATCAGACAGCTGGTTGTCCGGGTTGGGTGTGGCCGGATCGTCAATGAAACGTATTTGGGTCGTGCCGGAAGCGGCGCTGGGCTTTACGTCGAACAGCAACTGCAGGATGGGTCCGTCGCCGATCTCTATTCGTCCGAGCGGATTGGGCGGATTGGGAAAAGGAAGCATGGCGAATCTGATGGAACCAGCGTCTGGGAAACTGCCATTGTAAACACTCATAGTGGAAGCTCGGGCCGGTTTAAGAAACCAGGTGTCGCTGGGAGTCAACACTGTAGAGTCGAAAGCCATGAGGAGTGCAACAGCTCCAATGGGAATCACATTGTGTAGATTGACATTTACGATTATACCCGTGTCGCCGGGGGAGCCGGAGGCGCTGGAGAGGCTTAGGATGTTGGGGTCCGGAATAGTTGTGGTGTCGGGGGGAGGGTAATTTCCAGGGTCGGTGGGGGTCTTGATGCAGCCGGACAGAGTTACTGCCAGAGCCAGAATTAACAGGCTGGATAAGGCTATGGGCTTGTAAGCAATCTGCATCATAGGGAATACGGAGGAAAGATAACGGTTTTTGAGAAAAAAGGAAGGAAAAAGGGACTGCCATTGAGAGCCCGATAGTATCGGGGCGCGGCAGTCCCACAAATTGACGACGGTGCCGGTTCGGTGGGATTGCTTCGTCGTCCGACTAATCGGGGTCCTCGCAATGACCGACCCCTCCCTTACCCTCACCCACAAGGAGAGGGTATCAACTCCCTCCCCTGGCAGGGGACGGGAGAGGAGAGGGCTACTTTACTGCCGCCTCCATCTTTTCGACTTCGGCTTTCAGGCTTTGATAGTGGGGGTCGTCAGGAGGAACTAAGCCCAAAAACTTTTTCCAGGCCACTAAGGCTTTTTTGTCATCCATTTTATCGAACTTGTAGACAATTCCCATGTTAAACCAGGCATTTTTATTCTGCGGGTCAAGCTTGACCGCCTTTTGGTAGCACTCGATCGACTTTTCCAACTGGCCATCCTGCCGGTACATGGTTCCCAGATCGGTCCAGATGTTGGCGTCATCCGGCTTCAACTCCAGGGCCTTGCCGTAATACTCAATGGCGCCGGGGGGCATGTTGGCGTCAAAATACATGTTACCTAGAGCCACCAAAGCTTCCACGTCCTTGGGATTTTCTTCTACCTTCTTTTTTAAGGCTTCAATCTGCTGGGTGACCTGGGCCATCATGGCGTCCGGGTCTTGTTCACCTGAGCCACCAGGCTGTTGTTGAGCCTGCTGGGGTTTTTCCAGATGGGTGAAAAAGGCCAGTCCGGCTAAGGCGGCGATGATGACTACGATTACTATAACTATCCACAGGTTTTTCATAACGACTTTAGAATAAATTCCAAAAGGGAGAGATGTCAACTTAAAAAAAATCGCCCCGATGTTACCGGGACGATTCTTTCCTTTCAAGCTGTCCGGTATTTACTTGGTCTTGAACTTTCCGGTCTTGAAAGCCGCCGGGATGGTTCCGGCAGCCGGATCTACGAGCTGGAATTGATAGCCACCGGACATGGTGGTAGTGTCCAACACGACCTCATAAGGCCGGTCTGTTTTCAAAGTGAAATAAAGAGTCAGCAGCTTCCCCCGCCCGGCTTCCAGAGGAGGCTTGCGGCCGGAGAGATCTGCAATAAAGCCCAATCTTATGGCCTGCCGGATGTTGACAGAATCGTCTACTCCATCGTTGCGAATGTCAAATCTACCGGCCCGTTTAGCGTCAAAGACCACTGAATCCACGGAAAGAGGGGCCTTGCCATTCCCGAATTTGACCGGTATTGACCCGCCGGCAATGGGCTGGTCGCTAAACAGCATTAGGTCTGCGGTCAACTGCTTACCTTGCTGTTTGAACTCAAACCAGACGGTGTCGGTCTTGGCGTGGTTGATTTTCAGGGTGGGCTGATTCTGGTTCAGGTTGGGTTGCTCCTTTTTCTGGGCCAAAGCCGCGGCCGCAATCAGGGTCAAGAATAAGACTGCCGTCACTAAACTTCTAAAACGCATTTGTTTCTCCTTGTTTTGGCTTGGGTTGACAAACCTATAATTTAAGGTTTATACGCAGGTCGTCAAGGAGAATGTGGGGCTTTGGGATTTAAGAGTAAACCAGGCCTGTCATCCCCATCCTGCCAAGGGTCCCAACCATGTTACTTTATTTACAATCAAAGAATTAGCTTGACAGCCGCTGAGGCCGGCTTATTTTACTGGTAAAGTTATCCTGCTATTAAAAGTGTGAACCCCTCAGCCAAGGAGGTAGTCCGATTGATTTTTGCTGAGCTAAAGTAGCTAAAACTATCGAATCGTAATTCTCAAATAAGGAGGAACCATGAGCTTCAGAGGTATATTATTATTTGTTTTAGCAGTCTTAGTTTTTGTCAGTTCAGTTTTGGCCGACGCCCCTAACCGAATGAATTTCCAAGGGCGTCTGACCGATCCGGCGGGGAATCCTCTCACCGGTGTCTATTCCATCAGATTCAGCATCTGGACAGCATCGGTAGCAGGGACGGAGAAGTGGAACGAGACCCAGGGCGCGGTGAGTGTCAGTAACGGCCTATTCAATGTGGAGCTGGGGCTGTCAAACGAGATCGACGACTCGGTCCTATTCCAGACTCAAGACAGGTATCTGGAAATCAAAGTGGGGGCGGACCTTCCCTTGACTCCTCGCCAAAAACTGATGTCTGCGCCATTTGCCTTCAGCCTGGAAAACGAACCGGGACTGGCGGAAGCGAACTTAAAATCGACCAGCGATATAACGCTTACAACCACTGCCGCCAATATTCTTTCCCGTATAATCACAACCCAGACCGACGGGTGGGTCATTGTGACTGCCAGCGGATACTTCGAAATTGACCCGGACGCTTCGACCAACGCTCAGTTTGCTCGAGCCACGATTTCGACTACTTCCGCCACTCTGGATTTCGACAATTTAGCTATCTTCGGGGCGCCGGATTGGCCGTCCGCCTCTGCGCAGTATTTCTGTCCTTTCAGTATCACCCGAGTTTTTGCAGTCACTGCCGGCAGCGCCACTTATTACCTGGTTGCGGCCAAATTCACGGCAGCTGACGTGGTTGACATAAACCGACCATCACTTACGCTGCTTTTTGTGCCTGAGAGCAAGGGCTTGATAACAGGTTTGGCAGCACAAGGTAGTGTAGAGATGAATACTGGATCATCTGTCTCCGGTCCAGACCGCGGTCCATCTGTTCCAGCGGACGTACCTGCCAAGTCTCACGTGCCGGAAGGAGAGGAAAGATGAGAATGAAGCTATTGTCAGCCCTGTTGTCACTTGCCTGTTCTGCTTCTCCGGCCCTGGCTGATAAGAGCCCAACCTCAGGTCAAGCTGAAACCGGACTGCAAAACAGAGAGGTCAAGTTTGCTACCCCAACTGCCGGAGAGGAGATAAACTGGTCCTCTCTCAACAGCGGGGGAGTCCTTAACTCCAGCTCAACTAATTTCAGACTGAGCGGATCAGTGGCGCAATCGGTGATTGGATTCAGTACATCGACTAACTTCGACTTGGGCATCGGCTTTTGGTACGGCGAGGGACTGTACTGTATTGCCAGGCCCGGAGATGCCAATGCCAGCAATACTTACACCCTGGGAGATATAATTTCCATTGTGAATTACATCTTCAATAAACCCGGCTGCGTGCCGACACCGGTCTGCTGGCTGACAAGTCTATTATGCCGGGGGGACTGGAACGGTTCCGGCACGGTGACTCTGGGAGATGCGATACAGGGAGTCAACTATATCTTCACCAAGCCGGGCGGACCGTGGAATGCTCTGGCGGTGGGGGTGTGCTGCCTGCCCTAGATTGATACGCTAAATAGGCATTGTGCTTAACCGGAGGAAGCCTAAATAAGGCTCCCTCCGGTCTTATGGGTTAAAATGATAATTGTTCTTGACACTTTGAAGTCAACGGCTATTTTATTAGTGCTGACAGTGGGGTAAAAGGCTATCCTGCAAGGAGAGCCAAAATGAAGAGATTTGGGGCAGGGTTGCTGGCGATTTTGTTATTTTTAAAACCTATTCCTGTTCTTAGTCAGGGATTTGCTCCCAAAGTTGATTACCCAACCGGAACAGCTCCCAGCTTAGTTTTTACATCAGATTTAGATGGGGATTCAGATATTGATTTGGCAGTGACAAATTTTGGTAGCAACACTGTTTCAGTCTTAAAGAACAATGGGAGTGGGACGTTTGCTGCCAAAGTTGACTACGCAACCGGAACAAATCCTTACTCGGTTTTTGCTTCAGATTTAGATGGGGATACAGATAAGGATTTGGCCGTGGCAAACAAGTTTAGCAACACTGTTTCGGTATTGAAGAACAATGGGAATGGAACTTTTGCTGCCAAAGTTGATTACGCAACCGGAACAGGTCCTATCTCAGTTTTTGCTTCAGATTTGGATGGAGACACAGATATTGATTTGGAAGTAGCTAATGCCAATAGCAACACAGTT
>Ga0154806_114_pt1 | contig 17869 bp, 15 predicted proteins | sample Rifle2008BG16ft_FD_105814 | JGI IMG/M metagenome (GOLD analysis project Ga0154806, IMG submission 105814) | candidate division Zixibacteria bacterium RBG_16_50_21
TGTCTCACCGGGCATAGAACAAGAATTATTCAAGCTTATTCTAAGAAATCGCGACTTTAATACCTCTCATTCAATCATTTTGAACAACTTCACCGTCGGTTTCGGAGGCATCCCGGCCGGTGATCTAATCTCAAGCTACATGGCCATAGTCTCCACCAAAGGTTGGACCATTAATTATTCTTCGGTGCAGGGAGACAAAGCTGTTATCCAATTCCCCGAACCGCTTATTCTATCTCCTGATCAAGGAGATAGCATTGCATTTAGCGCCACTTTCAAACCCCAAACTCAGACCCGCACTTTCTCTGTCACTCTGAACCAATCCGATTTTCAGCCCAGAGACTATTTCGAGGGACAGACCGGAGTCCCGGTACCGGTGACGTCCTCCACTGGCCAGCCTTTGAATTTTCAATCCCAACCCTACACGATTATATCGGGCTCATTCAAGAGCTCCGCCTCAGTTTACCCCAATCCTTTCAATCCTGAAAAAGAGAATGCCACTATAATCTTTGTTTCTCAATCCGAGCCGGTAAAACTTCAGATTTTCACCTTGACCGGAGAAAAAGTGGGTGAAGCGGAGATACCTGCTAATTCCTCCAGCTTTGCCTGGGACGGCAAGAATTCAGACGGGAAAAAAGTTCAATCAGGCGTGTATTTGGCTCGGCTAAAGGTGAGAAATAGCGGGGAAGAAGTTAAACTCAGAATAGGTGTCGTGCGTTAAATGCAAGTAATGAAAAAACTGAAAAACATATTGTTCCTTTCTCTGGTAATCGGACGACTGGCATTCCCGAGCGTAGTCCATGCCGATGACGAAGCTGGCACGGACAACCTCTTTCTTCTGGGAACTGACGCCAGAGCCTTGGGGATGGGTGGAGCTTACGTGTCGGTGACTGACGGAGCCTCGTCAGTCTTTTGGAACCCGGCCGGCCTGGCTTTACTGAACAGGGGAGAAGCTACCTTCATGCACATCAGTTTGTGGGAGGAGACTGTCTACGATTTTCTCGGTCTGGCTTATCCTACCTTGGAAATAGGGAGCATGGGGGTAGGTGCTTTTCGTCTTGGATCTACTAATATTCCCAAGACTGACGCCAATAATCCCGGAGTGCAAATCGGAACTTTCGACAACACCCAGTCGCTTTATATTTTTTCAGTGGCCTCAAGTTTTCCGCTTTATACTAAGGGGGGAGTAAGTGTCAAAGTCTACAATCATTCCATCGACGGAAAATCTGCCACCGGGGTGGGGTTGGATCTGGGCATTCTGGCCACACCCAATGAACATTTCAGCTGGGGCTTAAATTTGCAGGATCTGCTGCAGCCCGAGATAAAACTGGACAATTCCGAAGTAAGAATACCATTCAACCTGAAAGCAGGAGCAAGCTTTACCCAGAAGATCGAATGGTTCAGTCTTATTCTGGCGGCTGACATTGACAAGTCCCAGGACCGAGACCTACAGCCTCATTTCGGCTCGGAAATCGGGATCCAGGAGGCTCTTTTCCTGCGGGGAGGCTACGACCGGGGTTATGGTACTTTTGGGGCCGGTGTGAAATGGAACTGGGTCAGGGCCGACTACGCTTTTAAGGCCAATCCCGACTTAGGCGCCACTCATCGCTTTTCACTGACCGTCCAGTTTGGCCGCTCAATGGAGTCCCGCCGCAGGTCGCAGGGGCAGACAGACCTTAAACATTTCGAACTCTCCCGTCGGCAAGAAACTGTAGAACAAATCTCTTCTTATCTGAAAGAGGGAAGCACAAAAGAAGAAGCCGATGATTATCTGGGGGCATTAGGCGCTTACCAAAAGGTTCTGGCTCTTGACCCGCAAAACCAGGTCGCTGCCCAGCGCTCTGAATTCCTGAAGCGCAAGATATCAGAGTCGTCCAGACCGAAGCCGGAAGTTTCAGCCGCTAAATTGCCGGAAGAGGCGTCACTTTTGGCCGCCCAAGACCTCTTTCAGAAGGGGAGCTACAAATTAGCACTTGAAAAAGCCGGAGAGGCATTAGTTATTAACCCTCACAGTACGGATGCTCAAAGCTTGCACTCTCAGATAAAGTCTGCTTTGGATGCCAGAATCGTTCAGCTTACAAGCGAGGCCAGAAGTTTACAGCAATCCGGTAAAGTGGAGCTAGCCATTCTTATGTGGGGGCAGGTGCTGGAGCTTGATTCGACCGATCAGGCTGCTCAGGTCGGTCTGCAGCAGGCCGGAGAAATTGTGAAATTGAACGCCTACGTCAAATCCGGAGTCGGGTACTACAATTCCGGCAGCTATTCCGCCGCCCGGCAGGAGTTCCAGGCCGCCTTCAAGATCAATCCCCAGGATCCGCTGGTGGTCGATTACGTCCGTCAAGTGAGCGCAAAATTAGAAAAGCCGACTACTCTGGAAGATTTGAAGAAGGACCCTCAAGTCTGGCAGTTGTATCAACGGGGGTCGGAAAAATACCAGAAGGGAGACTATCCCGGCGCCATTGAAGCCTGGCAAGAGGTGTTAAAAGTTTATCCTAACAACAAAAATACCCTCAGGAATATCGAACAGGCTAAACTCAGATTGAAGTGAGGGGAGAGCCCGACAGGGATGTTTAAAAAGGCTGAACAGAAGCATTCTTCCACTTTTCCCGCCCGGCTTGAGAATCTGAAGGGCATTTTGGACTTTGTAGAACAATTCTGCCTCAATTCACCTCTCTCAGCCAGAGATCTTAAAGCCATCAAGCTCTCAGTCGAGGAAATCTGCACCAACATCATCCGACATTCCTATCTCTATGATTCAGGCGACATCAACATCACGGGCGTAAAAAGCAAGCAGGCTCTGACTCTGGTGATATCTGATCAGGGGAGCCGGTTCGACCCGACCAAGATAACAGAGACTCAGCTGGATGATCAGGTTGAAACCGAAAGGAAAGGGGGTCTGGGTCTGCAGCTGGTCAAGAAGCTGATGGACCGGGTGGAATACAACTACCAGAATGGGGAGAATTGCCTTAAACTGGTCAAGAGATACCCCGGTGCCAAGGCAGAAACAAGACCCGCTAAGAGAGCCAGCCTGCGGACCAAAGTCAGCTGGGCGGCCTGGCTGACAATTCTGACTGGCGTGATGGTTTTCTTTTTTTTGGCTTCCCGGCGGATTGAAACCGGCGTGACCCAGAGGATTCTGGAAGATACTTTAGTTTTGGTCCAGACCATTGCCCGAAATTCCTCCTCCTCTCTGGAAATTGCGGACGATTTGGCTCTCTCTAAGTTGGTCCGAGATTTTGCCGCCGGAAAGGAGGATCTGGCTTATCTGGTGGTGGTGGATAGTTTTGAGACCATCTGGGCCTCAGCCAAAGATCCTCTTCAGGTCTTGAGCAGATGGCAGAGTCCGGCTGGGTTAAAGGGCACTTTTCTCGGAGCCCAGCAGTATAAAGATCCTGTGCTGGGCCGGGTCTACTATTTCACTTCCCCGGTGCAGACAGGCTCCCAGATTATTGGCCAGGTCTATTTGGGACTAAAAGACCGGGGAATCACTGCCGAGATAAGCCAGGAGAATAAGACCGTGGGCCTGATTTCCCTGCTTTTTTTGGCCATTGGCTGGGTCGGTATTTATCTGGTGTCCAAAGCCGCTTTCAGGCCGGTACAGGAACTGAGAGACAGGATTCAGAGAATCGGCGGTACTCCGGAATTAAAACAGGCAGAGACCGGCTCTGACGAAATTGAGGAAATTCTGAAGGCTTTCGGTCAAGCTACGGACCGGATCAAAAAGACTCAGCTAACCGCCAGCGAAGAGGAAAAACTGAGGCAGGAGCTGGCCCAGGCAGAACAAATTCGCCAGGCCTTGATCCCCAAAGAAACCCCCCCGGTCCGGGGGGCAGAAATAGCCAGTCTCTATAAAGTGGCCCGGGAAATAGGGGGAGACTATTTTGATTTCGTCCAAGTAGATGACCAGAACCTGGGAATTGCCGTAGCCGACATAGCCGGAAAGGGCATTTCCGCCTCCATGGTGATGGCTTCGGTCAGGACCGCCCTCAGATTTCAGGCCCTGGACCAGCTCGATCCGGCCCGGGTGCTTGACCAGGTCGATTCCTTTATATCCAGCGATATACCCAAGGGGATGTTCGTGACCATGTTTTACGCAGTGCTGAATCTGACCGCTGGCAAACTTTGCTGTGCCTCGGCCGGGCACAATCCCGCTCTTTTTTACCAGCACAAAGAAAAGAAGATTTTGCGCATAAATCCCAGGGGGAAGCCTTTGGGACTTAAACTCTCCAGCCCCGAATTGGGACGGGAATCGGTCAGCCTCAAATTGGCCCCCGCAGATATCCTGGTGCTTTACACCGACGGAATAACCGAGTGTCGAAATCCGGCCGGAGAACAGTTCGGCCTGGGACGCTTGAGTGAATTTGTTCATACTAACTCTTCCCAGAGCGCTGAGGAACTTAAAAATCTCCTGGAGCAAAAGCTCCGGGAATTCTCCGGGTCCGCCCAATCCGCCGACGACATCACCTTGGTCATTTTCAAACTGATCGAGAAAGATGGCCCCTCCCTGACCAATGACCTCAACTTGGTTACTTTTAGAGTTGAAAGGGGAGAATTGAGCCTGGCCGACGCCTGCCGGCAGCTGGGTGTTGATTACCGGAGCTACCGGAGGTATAGAGCCAGGGGGAAGCGGTACCAGAGACCGCTGGGGACAGACATGGAATTGTCAGGAGAGCTGAATAAAAAGATTTTCGGTATAGTAGAGCAACAGCCCCAGATTACTCTGTCTGAGCTTAAAAGAAGAGTGGAGAAAGGCGGACCCGACCGAGTCAGCCGGCTGTCAACAACCGGACTGTACCGCCGGCTGATTGCAATCGGGCTTGACACCTTGAAGGGAAGATATGAATATATCCTCAGAACTAAGACCCAACCAATGCCTGAATGGAATGAAGCCCTTCAAAAGTTACGAGCCCAAGAACGATTAATGTCTCAGTTACATGCCGCTGAATTGAGATCCAGAAGCCATCAGGGTTTCACGAATTCTGCTGGAATGGACACCCTGGCCGCAGACCAGAAGGAATTAGAAGAGTGAGCCCTTTGGACGACTTAAGGATCTCTGTTTCTCAGAGCGGTGAAAACTCAGAGGTGGTGATTCTCCGGCTGGACGGAGTAATTGATACCCTGACCGCCCCCCAGCTGGACAAGGTCATGACCCGGCTTTTGCAGCAGAGGCGTTATAAACTTGTCTGCGATTTGTCAGGTATCGATTACGTCTCCTCGGCCGGCTGGGGCATTTTTATATCCTATATTAAAGAGGTGCGGGAGAATCAGGGAGATTTGAAGCTGGTCAAAATGCAGCCCGACGTGGCTGAGATTTTTGAGCTTTTGGAATTTGACACGGTCATTAAATCGTATGATGACCTTAATCGGGCCACCTATGACTTTGACGGCCAGCCCGGTGTCCGGCTTCAACCTCAAGCAGAACCTGCGGCCGTGGCTACAGTCTCTTTGCTCCAGCCGCCGATAGAAAGTATTGAGAGCCACGCGACTAAGATCAGCCTTAGCATAACTAAACCTGCCGAACCGGCACCGAGTCTGGAGGACAAAATACTGACCTTGGTGCAGGAAGATCCCTTATTAAGAATCTCTGAGATAAGAGGGCAGTTAAAATTGCCTCGTCTCGGGGAAGTGAAGGTCTCCCGGCTCAAAATCTTCTTTGTACTTAAGAAAAACCGCCTTTTGCGCCTCAGAAGCCGCTGTCTGTTTGCCCGTCAGGCTGGGAAAAGTTTTTAGTCTCCCCTCCGATACTAATATCAGATAGTTCAATACCTTAAGAGCATCTGAAATGACTTCATTCTTGGACGAAGATCTCAATTTTTTCGGACAGGCGCTTTCCCAGACAGAGCAGAGCCCCCGCCCGGAATCTTTTCTCCAGAAGGGGTCTTTAACCTGGGCAGGGAATAACTATCTGTTGGAGTCGGACTATGACTGGGAGGAAGGGCAGGTCTTTTTGTGCCTGTACCGTAACCGGGCTCTGACTTTATACTTGGCCTGTGATCTACTCGAACAAGAAAAACAATTACCTTTAGCCGAGCAGGTGAAGCAAACTCTTAGCCGGGAACTGGAAAGCCTTGGCTCAGCCTTCCAGTTGACCAGATTGACCGGCAAGAACCCCATCCACTTAAACACCCTCGGTCTGTACTTTTATACCAAGAATCTCTGGCCGGAAGCGCGCGATCTTCTGGATAGAGCCCTGAAACTTAAGTCTGATTATTCGGACGCTTATCGAAATTTAAGCAACGTCTATCTGAAAATGGGACTTCCCCAGGAAGCAGTTCATCTCCTGGAGAGAGCCGTAAACTTGAATCCTAATTTTGCCGACCTGCACAATTCTTTGGGCTGGGTCTATCTGGAGTGTGGGCGTCATCCCGAAGCCAGAAAGCATCTGGAAACCGCCACCCGCCTTAATCCGGCCTACCAGGAGGCTTTTCTGAATCTTTGCCTGTCTTATTTGCAGACCAGCAACCATGCCCAGACTTATCAGCACCCCTCTGCGCCGGAAGAGTCTCTGGATGCCCTAAGGCAGATTGCGACCCAGGATCAGGAGCTGCGGGGGATTCTGCATCAGATTTCCACCTGGGAGGATGTCTCTCGCCAGTATTTGATACTGAAAGATAAACAGGCCCGGCGGGACAGCACCAATTTGAGGGCCCTGTGCGGGCTCTTTTATCTGCGTTTCCAATTCGATAGAGCCAACCTGAAAAGAGAAACCATGGGCCAGTCTATAACCTGGCTGCAGGAAAGGCTGGCCCGGGGATACGATTATGCGGATCTGCGGAACTTTCTGGGCTGTTTCCATATCTTTCTGGCGGACCTGACCATGCGCGACCTTTTGACCGCGACCGAGGGCATAGCGGACCAGAGGGCCAGAAGATTGGCTAAATACCTGAAAAAATTGTCCAGGTTGTCCGAACATGCCTGCGGACAACTGAGCTTATGAAACGAATTGAATGAGGATCAAACGTGACTACAGAGCGTACAGCCAACACAATTCACAAGTTACTATCCAGGATTCTTGCTCCCCAACCTGAAAACCGGCCGGAAGAAATACTCCAGACCGAACTTTTGGATTACCTGAGCAGTTCCGAAAAGGAGTTCCGGCGAGCCTGCCAGATTAACCCGAATTTCGGCAAGAGCTTGCGGAATCTGGAGTTGCTGCAGTACTATGGCCGGGAACTCTTTTCTTTGCTCCCCTAAAGGAGAACCATTTTTTTCATGTTTACTTAATCTCTAGAATGCGTATATTTGCAGCATGACTGGTTTGGGAAGATTAGCGACTCTAACTTGCGTTGTTTTGGCCCTCGGTTCCTGCTGGGGCTTTGGTCAGGAATACAAGATCGGGGTGGACGATGTTATCAGGGTCACCTTCTGGCAACAGCCGGAATTGAACACGGTTTCCAAAGTTACTCAGGACGGAAAGATCTCGGTGCCGGTCATCGGAGAAGTTCAGGCCAGCGGCCTGAGTACCGAGGAACTGGCCAAGACCGTTCTGGAGAAAATTTCTTTTTACAATCGCAATATTTCCCAGGCCACGGTCACGGTGGTGGAGTATAATAGTCAGAAAGTATTTATCCAGGGCCAAGTGTCTCACCCGGGAAAATATAGCTTTGAGCTGTTGCCCAATCTGTGGGATCTGATCCGGGAGGCAGGCGGGCCGACTGAGTCGGCCGATTTATCCCGGGTGGAATTGATTAGAGGCAGCGGCAAAGAGGCCGGGAAAAGCGAGATTGTAAACCTGAAAAAACTGCAGGAGAGAGGGGAATTGGAGAAACTGCCGATCTTGAGGCCGGGTGATGCGGTAAACCTTCCCCGTCTGCCGCTGGGAATTCAGGCTGACGGTTTCGGAGGTACGCCCTATACCGGGAAAAACGTCTTTTATGTCTACGGAGAAGTGGCCAGACCCGGCATGTTCCCCCTGGAGACGAATTTAGATGTTTTGGAAGGTCTGGTGCTGGCCGGCGGCCCGACCAAAGAGGCCAACCTCAAAAAAGTGAAGGTAGTAGTAAAAAGCTCGGGTTATTCTCAGGTATATTCCCTGAATATGGACAAATATACCCGGGAGGGAACCCCGGCCAGATTCATGCTGAAACCGGAAGACACCGTAATAGTCTCAGGCAAGAAGGGGAGCGTTTTGAGAAGCATTTGGTCCGGGGTTAGAGATGTAATTCCTTTTGCCGGCGCGGTAGCCAGTATCGTGCTGTTGGCCCGGTGATGAACCAAGTCGAAAAAACTCATCACCGCCTGGATTTAAGGGACGTCTGGGCCATTCTAAAGAAAAGAAAATTGCTTTTGGCCATTCCTTTTCTGGCCGTTTTGGTTACGGTCCTGGGGGCAAGCTTTTTGGTCACACCCATCTACGAATCCTCAACTACTATACTTTTAGGAAAGTCTCAGCTCTTATCCCGCTCCATAGAGAGCATGCTGCCGGGCGATCCTGGATATCTGCCCATTCAGACCGAACAGAAGCTATCTACTATCCGAAGCCAAATTCTTTCTTCCGGGTTTTTGGCCCGTCTGATCCAGGACTTGAAGCTGGACCAGCAAACTACCCTGGACAAGGCCGCCGAGGCGGCCACTTCTGAGTTTCCGGGCTATACCAAAGAAGAAATCAAGTATTTCCTTTTGATAGACAGAATGCGCCGCAACATCTACGTCCGGTTTCGGGGGGAAAACCTGGTGGAGATTGTCTGCCGCTCCAGCAGCCCCCAGAGGGCGGCCGACATGGCTTCTTCTTTGGCCAGGATTTTCATTGAGGAAAATTTAAAGTACGAGCTGATCGGGGTGCGGGAGGCTCTGGAGTTCTCGGATGAGCAGCTGGCCATCTATAAGCGCAAACTGGACGATTCCGAGCAGAGGCTGAAGGCCTTCCGGCAGCAGACCATCAAATTGAACTTAAATGAGGTTAGCACCAATTCTCAGAACATACGGGAAATCACCTCCGAAGCCGACGCCACCCGCATTGAACTGGCCAGCCTGCGCCAAAGAAGGGAAGAGCTTAAGCAGACCCTGCAGGCCGGGGGATTGTCACAGTACTCTCGGTTCAGCTCCAGCCAGCTGGAGAGCTTGAGAGCCAAGCTTTTGAACTCGGTCAGCGACTACACCACCCTATTGACCCGCTATTCCTGGAAAGACCCCAAGGTTTTGAGCCTCACCAATCAGACCAAGAACATCCTGGACCAGATTGCAAGTCAGGTGGCTAAAGAGATAGAATCCTTTCAGCTGGCTTCGGATCAGACCGCCAAGTCGACTCTCAAAGAATACTTGATTGCCAGCTACAAAGAGTCTTTTCTGCAAAAGAAACAGGAGGTTCTCAACCAGGTAGCCAAGAATCTCGAGCGTCTGTTAGCCAAGCAGCCTGACTACGAGATTACTCTTTCGAATCTGGAAAAGGAAGTGGAATCCAGCCGCAAGCTCTATGATGCCTTTGTCCAGCAGGCTCAAGGGTCACAGATCTCCCAGCAGGTCCAGCAGCAACAGGCCGAGAGCAAGTACCGGATTTTAGAGCCGGCCAGCGCCCCCATGAAACCGGTCATGCCCAACCGCCCCCGGGTCACCATGTTCGGGATTGCGCTGGGATTGGCAGTGGGACTGGGCAGCGTAATCATGTCAGAAATCATGGACCACTCCTTCCGCAAGGTGGAAGAGGTGGAGGAATACCTCGAACTCAAAGTAATCGGGACCATACCCCGCATCGTCAGTCTGGATAATGCCGCCCCCGCCTCCCGGGCCAGATTTGTCACCACGGCCGTGCTGGTAGTTTTGTCCTTGACTTTGGTGGTCCTAATCTTCAAATTTGCCACATCCTAGATTTGCTTTGATTTTGGGCAGATCTCTACTCTTAAGAACAATCACATAACCGATTGAATTCGAATTACAAATAGATTATAATGTAAAATATGGCCAATTCGGTTATCAGCAGCCGCCTGCGGCGCAAGGATAAGGAGTACCTGCTCCAGACCTCCTGGCTGGAGGCCAAGCAGGTCATAGTTAACTCCCTTTTTTGCCAGGGAAACCTGGTGTCGCAGAATACTCTGGAATACGGCAAGGGAGTAAATCCGGAGAAGATTTCCGAGCTGCTCAGGCTGGTGCACGGCACCGAGCTGGAAGAGATCAGACGGCTGTTTGAACTCTCGGATAATCCCAACGGCCAGCAGAATGAGGCCGAGATGAGATTCCTTCTGGGGGAGGCTTTTTATCATCGCCTCCTGTTCGAAGAGGCTGTCTTCGAGCTGACCAAAAGCCTGGATCTCAATCCCAACAACCCTCCCGCCCTGGAGCTGTCAGCCCGCATTCACCTTTCCAGCGGGAACTTTTCACTCGCTAAGGACCACCTCCGTCAAGCAGTGGAGCTTTTTCCCAAATACGCGGATCTGCGTCTTTTATACGGCCAGGCCCTGGCTGCCCTGGATGAATTCGTTTCTGCCCTGGATCAGCTCAAACAGGCGGCTGAAATTAACCCTTACTACGCTCAGGCTTATTTTGAATCGGGAATAGTCTTATTGCAGAATGTGCTCAAAAAGAAGGACTATGATTTGACTCTGGGGCTGCCGGCCTCGGCCCTCCAGTATTTTAACCGGGCGGTCCAGCTTGATCCGGCCCTGTTGATTCCCTCTTATCAGGAAGGTCTGGATTTTCTGCACAATTCGGAGTACCGGGAAGCTCTGGCCCGGCTTTTGGCCTGTCGCGAGAGGCAGAGGGAAAAACATAGAAACTCCCTGCACGACTACTATTTGAAATTTATCTGTTCCCACGGTCTGGTGGATGAAAAGACCCTCTCCCGGCACATTAAGGCTTTGCAGAAAATGCTGGAAGACAATCCCACCTATGCCGACCTGCATTTCCAGCTGGGCACAATTTACATGCTCTTGTGCCGATATATAACCCAGAAGGCCACAGGCCAATACCGGCTGGCCCTGCGCCAAAATCCGCGCTACAAAAAGGCGGAGAGAAACTTAAAACTATGCGAAAACGACTTGAAGGGAATGGACCTGCTCTTGAAGGCCATGCTCTAACTTCAAGCGGGGAGGGGATGATGAAAAGAAAAAACCGGTTAGTGCCCTTGATACTCGCCCTGGTCTGGTTTTTTTCAACTGCTGCTGGCGATGACGGCAGAATTTTTCTGAGATCTCAGGAGGGGTACTCCGAGATTGATAAACTCAAGATTCAGCTGAGCTGCTTGAGAGTCGAGCTCCAGGAGAGGGAAAGATTAAAAGAGTTTCAGTTCCACCAGCTGGCCCAATCCATCAATCAGGCCCTCTCCAATTCGACCCCCCAGAGCCGGACTTTCGTGGAGCTGTCCAATCTGGATGTCTTTAATTACTCCATGGCCGGGATAACCCTAGAGGAAGTGAATCAGAAAATTGCCATCTCAATTCTGGTCAACCAGAAATTTGTGGATCAAAAAAGCGAGGTGGAAAAGAAGAGGTTTTACTCCGAGTGCTTCCGGCTGGCCTCCCAGAAACTGGCCAAAGTTTTCGTAGACTACGATGAATACCGGGATCTGGTGGTAAGATTTTATCCTTTGGAATTTGCGGAACAGCCTCTGGCGGTCTACCAGGAAGGTGGTTACAGCTGGGGATCGGGCAGGTAGTTTCCCCTTAAAACGGCCATGAAGAAGAATTCCAACCATCCCCGCTATCCCAAGACTATTCTGGAGCTGTACGACAAGGAATCTCCGGCTGCCACTGAGTTCCGGCGCCTTTATTCCAATCTCCGGCACATGGATGGTTTTGCCGATTTGAAATCGATATTGGTCACCTCGGCCACCTCCGAAGAGGGAAAGACTCTGGTGGCCGGCTTTCTGGCCATCACCATCGCCCACTACCATGACTGCAAAACCCTTTTGATTGATTCGGATTTGCGCCGGCCGGTGGTGCACCAACTATTTGACTTGGAGTCGAAAAAAGGACTGGCGGAAGTGCTGGAGGGAAAGCTCCCCCTAAAGGATTGTTTGCGCAAGACCGGCATCGGCAATCTGCAGGTTTTGACCGCCGGCAACGGGGAAAAGACCCCCACCGAGCTGTTGGACTCCCCCCGGCTCACGGAAGTGCTGGAAGAAGCCAAGTTCTATTTCGACCTGATCGTGGTTGATTCCGCTCCTATCATACCGGTCAGCGACGTGATGATTCTGATGCCGGAAGTGGAGGGAGCCTTGATTGTGGTCAAAGCCGGGGCCACCCCTCGCGAGGTGGTCAAGCGGGCGGCCGATCTGGTACAGAACGCAGGCGGAAAAATTCTGGGAATCGTGATGAATAACCTGGAGGGAGTTCTGCCTTATTATTACAACTATAATTATTACGGATACGAGTATGGATACGGAGGCAAGAGAGATTCCCGAACTGGAAAACTAACCCCTTCCAGGCAAAAACCACGCTCCGAGTCGTAGAGGCTAATTCAGCTGACATGAATGTCTATCTGGTAACCGGCGGAGCAGGTTTTATCGGCTCTCATTTAGTCAGTGAGCTGGTCAAACGCAAGCAGGTGGTGCGGGTTCTGGATAATTTCTCCACCGGAAAAAAAGAAAATCTTGAGCAGGTCTTGGACCGAATCCAGCTGGTGACAGGTGACATTCGCTCCTTTGATCTGGCAAAAGAAGTGACCAAAGGGGTGGATTACGTTTTGCACCAGGCCGCTCTCCCCTCAGTGGAGCGGTCGGTGAAAGATCCTTTGACCACCAATCAGGTCAACCTAGACGGCACCCTTAATCTTCTGGAGGCGGCCAAGCTCAACTCTGTAAAGAGTTTTGTCTTTGCCTCCAGTTCCTCGGTCTACGGCAACACTCCCAAGCTTCCTAAGAAAGAGAAGATGCCGCCTGACCCACTCTCTCCCTATGCCCTTTCCAAACTGGCCGGAGAGAGGTACTGCCGCCTATTCTTTGAGCTTTACGGATTGAACACGGTCTGCCTGCGCTATTTTAACGTCTTCGGTCCCCGGCAGGACCCTCAGTCCCATTACGCGGCGGTGATACCCAAATTCATTTTGGCTATGGTCAGGGAACAGCCCCCTACCATTTTCGGGGACGGTCGCCAGTCCCGGGATTTCACTTTTATAGACAACGTAGTCCGGGCCAACCTCTTGGCCTGTGAAAACCGCTTGGCCGCCGGAGAGATTTTTAACATCGCCTGCGGTAAGAGATTTTCCCTTAATCAACTCTATAAGATTCTCACCCGGACTCTGGGGAACAGCCGCCGACCGGTCTACACCAAACCCAGGCCCGGAGACGTGCGCCACTCTCTGGCTGACATCTCTAAGTCCAGAAAAATCCTCAAATATAAGGTCGAAGTTGACTTTCAGACCGGCCTGCGCCGGACAATCGACTGGTTTCTGGCCAGCCGCAGTTTCTGGGAAAATTGAATACCCTCAGTTTATGCCGCATGTTCTTACCGTAGACGTGGAGGACTGGTTTCACACCCAGGCCATGGCCGGGGCGGTGACCGGAGCCGAATGGGAGAATTATCCGGTCAGGATTCACCACAATCTATTTCGGCTTTTGGTACTGTTCCGGGACCACCGGGTCCGGGCCACTTTTTTTGTCCTGGGCTGGGTGGCGGAAAGATATCCGGAGATTGTGGAAGAGATTCTGCGCTCCGGACACGAGGTGGCCAGCCACGGATACGGCCACCGCTTAATCTACCAGCAATCGCCGCAGGAATTCGAAGAGGATGTGGCCAAGAGCCTGGAAATACTTGAGCGGATTGTAGGCCGAAAAATCATTGGCTACCGGGCCCCCAGCTTCTCCATTAAGTCCGGGAACGGCTGGGTCTTTGCCAAACTTAAGGAAATGGGAATTCAATACGACTCCTCCGTTTTCCCGATCTGGCACGACCTCTATGGAATCCCCCAGGCTCCCAGGTTTCCTTTTCCGATTAGAGTCTCTGAGAGCCAGGTCTTGTGGGAGTTTCCCCTCTCGACCGTAAAAATTCTGGGGAAGAATGTCCCTCTGGCCGGAGGAGGTTATTTGCGTCTGTTTCCTTACTGGTTCACCAGAAGAGGGCTGAGGAGCCTACAGGCTCAGGACAAGATGGGCATAGTCTACATCCACCCCTGGGAACTGGACTTAGACCAGCCCCGGACTGAACTCAATGGCCTCTCCAGATTCAGGCAGTACACAAACATCCGCACCATGCATCAAAAGCTGGATAAACTTCTTGCTGAATTTGAATTCATCAGCATGGGGGAGGCTTTTCAGAAGCTGGCATGCTCAAAGACCTAATCGTCTCTCTGCGCCCCCAGCAGTGGGTCAAAAATCTGTTGGTTTTTGCGGCCCTGATCTTCGCCAAGGAACTGGGGAACTCCCAGGCGGTTCTGAAATCTGTTCTGGCTTTTGTTTGTTTTTGTCTTTTGTCTTCTTCGGTTTATCTGGTCAATGACCTGATTGATGCCTCCTCCGACCGCCAGCACCCTTTGAAGTCAAAGAGGCCTATCGCATCCGGCAGGGTTTCAACCGGGACGGCTGTAATTCTCGCTTCTGCTTTGGTAGTCATGGCGCTGGCCGGCGCCTTCTGGATTGGAACGAAATTCGGACTGGCTGCGGTTGCCTATTTGGGGTTGTCCACGCTATACACTTTTGCGCTGAAGCACACCGTCATTCTGGACGTGATGACGGTCTCTTTGGGTTTTGTTTTAAGGGCAGTGGCCGGAGCCTTGGCAATTGAAGTGGAAATCTCTTCTTGGCTTTTAGTCTGCACCGTGCTTTTGGCGCTTTTCTTGAGCTTAGGCAAACGAAGACATGAGCTGGTTCTTCTGGAAGGGGAAGCTACCTCTCACCGCAAGATTTTAACCGAGTACTCCCCCTACTTTCTGGATCAGATGATTGCAGTTGTGACTGCCTCGACTCTGGTAGCTTACTGTTTTTACACCCTGTCCCCGGAGATTGAGCATAAATTCGGCACTAAGTATTTGAGTCTGACCATTCCCTTTGTCCTCTACGGGATTTTCCGCTATCTGTATCTGATTCACCAGAAAGAAGCGGGGGGGAATCCCACCCAGATGCTTTTGACCGATAAGCCCATATTATTGAATATCATCTTGTGGATTGTCACCGTATTGGTTATATTATACTTAGGCTGAAAAGCCTGATTCTAAGCCATTTTAGAGCCGGTTGTAAATTCACCGATGTCTGACGTATCAGTTTAGAATAAGAGAGACCATGACCAGCAAAGTTGTTGTCCTAAAGACCAGTCCCCAGACAGTTATCTCTGACTATTCAAAGCTTCTGCGCCTGGCAGAGTATCAGAAGCACATTTTCAAGAACCAGGACACCATCATCAAACTCAATCTCTCCTGGACCCTGTATTATCCGGCCTGCTCTTCCCAGCCTTGGCAATTGGAAGGGGTGGTGAAAACTTTGCTGGAAGACGGATTTCGCCGCGACAAGCTATTTCCCTTAGAAAATAAAACCGTAGTTACCGAACCGGTTGAAGGGGCCCAGAATAACCTCTGGAGCCCCATTTTGAGGCACTACGGCCTGTCTTTTACCCCGCTTCCAGAAGTCGAATGGGTTAAATATCAGTTTAAAAGCAAGCTTTTGAAGTTGAATGAGATTTTCCCGGAAGGAATTGAGATTCCCAAGATGTACGTCGGCAAGCAGATTATCCACCTGCCCACGGTAAAAACTCACGGCCACGCCATAACCACCGGCGCAATCAAGAATTCTTTCGGTGGACTGTTGAAAGAAGTCCGGCACTACGCCCACAAATATATGCACGAAGTTCTAGTCGACTTAATGCTCATGCAGAAAGAACTGCACCCCGGCATTTTTGCGGTGATGGACGGCACAGTCTGCGGAGACGGGGCCGGCCCTCGCACCATGCGGCCGGTGATTCAGAATTACATTTTGGCCTCGGCTGATCAGGTAGCGATCGACTCTATAGCGGCCAAACTGATGGGCTTTAATCCCTTGGAGATTCCCTACCTGAGGATGTGCGAAGAGAGAGGTCTGGGGACCGCCAATCCCAAGGATATTGAGATCGTGGGTGAGAATATTGAAGGGGTGAACTTCGGGTTTAAGGTCAGAAAGAGTTTCGTCATCTGGGGGGATCAGATGCTCAGAATAGGTCCTTTGAGGTTCTTAGAGAGAGTTGCGCTGCACTCCCCCTTGGTAGGTTGGGCTCCCTTTGCCTCCAACTTTTATCACGACTGGCTCTGGTATCCGACAATAGGGAAGATGCATATCAAGCAGTTTAAGAAGACTACCTGGGGGAAACTGTTTGAGACTTACCGGCCTCAGACCGGTGGGGCTGTCTCCTGCGAAAAGGCAGAGGTCTTAAGTTAGTCTTTTTATCAGCATAATTTCGTCCCGGAAAATTTAAAAGCGAGGTCTGGTTAGGACCCCGCTTTTTTGTGTGAGGTATAAGGGCTGAGCAGGGGGGCAGACTCAGCCCGAGGGCTTTTGAATCTCAAACGCAATATATGGCGACTCCCCCATAGCTTGTCAAGAGAAAATTTTGTCCATTTTGTAATTTTTTGTATAGGGACGAAACAGAATGAGATAAGTCTAACTAGAACAGCGTATTACAGAGTAGGTTTTTTTGTAGAAAGGCTTTTCTTGAGCAATTCTTCGATTAGGTGAACCAGGCACCTGACTCGGTAAATTCTTACTCTCCTAGCTGGTTGTCGCCCAGAGCGTTAGCGACGACATATTTCCCGGTTTTGTCCCTTGCATTGGCATAATGCTTGCCCTAACCGACAGGGTTAATGAACGAGTTTATATAACTTAAACCGAAGCGAGGGCGGGATGAAGCTTAAATATGCTTTGTCAGTTTTATTGTGCCTATTATTGACTTCAGCCGGTCTGGCTCAGAATAACAACGCCGGCACGAGTTCAGCTGACTTTCTGAAAATAGGGGTGGGAGCTAAAGCAGCAGGTTTTGGAGAGGCCTTTGTAGCCATTGCAGACGATGCCACCGGCGCCTTCTGGAATGCGGCCGGCCTGGCTCACCTGAATCAGTCTCAGGTCACTTTCATGCATAACGAGTGGTTATCCGACGTCCGCTATGAGTATCTCTCTTATGCTGCGCCTTATCAGGACAAAGGCACTTTTGCCATAAGCATGTCCTATTTGTCCCTAGGTAAGTTCGAGGGATATGATCTGTCAGGCAATCCGACCAATGATTTCTCAGCTTACGATTGGTCAGGAGTGCTGGCCTACGGGCACAGGGTAACACCCCAGCTTTCTCTGGGAGCCTCGGTGAAATACTTTCAAGAGACCATAGAAGGAGTGAAGGCCGGGGCCTTTGCCGGAGATCTGGGGGCCTTGTACAGTTTGAGTCAGGTCAATCTGGGTTTGTCAGTGCGCAACTTCGGAACTAAGATGAAATTCATCGAGGAGGAATATTCACTGCCTTTGACTGTCGATATGGGAGTGGCTTTCAGAGGATTCTCGAATCTGCTGCTGGCTGTTGACCTGGAGATTCCGAAAGATAATGCCATGAGACTTAAGCAGGGGCTGGAGTACACTTATCACGAGTCGGTCTTCTTCCGGATGGGGTACGGCCTCAAGACCAGCGGAAATGATTACCAGGGTGCTTCCGGTCTGGCTGTGGGGGCGGGATTCTTGCTGAAGGATTATCGCTTTGACTATGCTTATTCACCGAATGCGGACTTGGGTGATGCGCACCGGGTGTCCTTTACCATTAACTTTGGTCCTGTGCGCGGAATTTGATTTCGGTCCCCTTACTCTAAAGGGAAAAGTCCCGGCCAAGGGGTCGGGGCTTTTCTTTTTGGGTTAAACTTTCCTCCCCTAAAGGGGAAAAAGGTACGTCCGTCATTGCGAGCCCCGATTCACTCTGACGAATTCACTCTGACATATCGGAACGAGTCGGAACGAGCAAGTCGGGGCGAAGCAATCTCACTCGTTGCCTATGACGTGGGATTG
>Ga0154806_149_pt1 | contig 16941 bp, 20 predicted proteins | sample Rifle2008BG16ft_FD_105814 | JGI IMG/M metagenome (GOLD analysis project Ga0154806, IMG submission 105814) | candidate division Zixibacteria bacterium RBG_16_50_21
CCGGAGATATCTTTTCCCAGAGCTAAAGGAAGGCGGTAATTGTTCTCTCTGAACTGAACTGAGGTGATTATCTCCTTCAAGTAGACAGTTTCCGGGTGTCGGTTAGGGATTTCTACTCCAATGGCGGCCTTGCCCGGAATAGGGGCCACGATTCTGATTCGCTTGGCCTGCATGGCCAAGGCCAAATCATCAGCCAGAGAGACTACCTGATTAACCTTTACTCCGGTGGCCGGCTTGAACTCAAAGCGGGTGATTACCGGCCCGGGAAACTTTTCAATTTCCCCTTCTATTCCTACGCCGAAAGTGGCCAGAGTCTCCCGTAGGGCCCGGCTGGTCTGATTCAGCTCTTCAATTGAAACCTTCAGTTTATTCTGGGGAACATCGTCCAAGAAAGACAAAGCTGGGTATTCATATCCATCCTCCGCCCCCTTGATGAACTGGACAGCAGACTTGGTGTAGGCTCTTGGGGCTGGTTCGATTGCCGTAGCAATCGACTCCCCTTCTCCCTCCGGGCCCAGGTCGGTTTCGGACCAACTCTGGGGTTCACTCCTGAGTTTATTAGTCAGCCTTTCCGCTTTTTCCGGCCTTAACGTTCTGGGGTGAATTAAGACCTCTTTTTCCCTCCTTCTCTCGAATAGAATTCGGATTACCGGCCATTCTCTCATTCTGGACATAAAGTCTGAGATAGCCGCCAGATTCTTCAGTTTTTTGAGACTAGAAATTCGTAGTGGGGTCACCACCAGGACGATCATAATCAAGGCGGTCAGGGTCAAGACATAGGCGCCGGTGGCCCCGGTCAGTTTGTGCAGAATCAAGGCCGAAAGGTAGCCAAAATAACCTGTTAGAGTAGGACTGTACAGGTAGTATCCCTCTTCACCATGCACTCCCGGAATGGAAAACAGTACTCCCAGTACGAAGAGGCCCCAGAAAAGATTGAGCATTCTCTTCTGGACTAGGCTGAAATCTACGTTGAAAATCTGTTTTATGCCCAGCATCATCCCCAATATGGGGAATACTAGGACCGAGAATCCCAAAAGATAATACAGAATCGTAGCTATGACGGCTCCTAAAAGTCCACCCTGGTTTCTGACCACCGCATTTAGACCTCCCCAGAATCCATCCCAGCTCTGCAGCTCGGAGAGTCGGGCCAGGTCGGAGGAATTGTAGGTTACCAGAGACAGGAAAGTCAAGAAACAGAGGGCGATCAAAAGAATGCCTACTATTTCCCGCTTTGTATCTGCCGGGATCTTGGTCAAGATGGCTGCTTTCATATTCAACCCTCTAATTTATTGATCGGAGACGGCTCAGTCAACCATTATACTGATTACTGATCAGATTTGGCCGCCACAGGTTAGCCCCAAGGTCTGACCATTCCGGATTTCTCCGTAAAAAATTAAAAGGCAGGTCGCTTATACCTGCCTTTTCAACCATCTAAATCTTACTGCGACTACCTTACCGCATTCTTCAGAGCTTTGCCTGGCCGGAACTTGGGAACCTTGCTGGCGGCAATTCTGATTTCAGCGCCGGTTCTGGGGTTTCTACCCATCCGGGCCTTTCTCTTGCCGACAGTGAAGGTGCCAAATCCCACAAAGCTGACTCTGCGTCCCTGCTTCAAACTGGAGGTTACTCCTTTGAAGAAGGCTTCCAGGGCTCGGCCAGCCTTAGTCTTGGGGATTCCGGCGTCCTTGGCCATCCTCTGAATTAACTCCTCTCTGGTCATCGAGTCACCCCCTTTATCCAGGGTTTAAGGGTTAATCCTTCTTGTGACATGGCACACATTAGCCCCAAACCCAAGTCCTGTCAAGGATTTTCTTTGGTTTGGGCCAAAAAAGTGGCCTCTGTACTGAGTTTCGGCTATTGAGGATAATTCCTTTTTATCAATAGAAAGGAGTCCCCAGGCCAGATCCCCCTTTTTCAAATTTAATTTCCGGCAGAGCTTTTATGTTGATTCTGAAATAAAATCCCTCTCTGAAGCCGGATGGTATCCAGCTGATTCTCCCCTCCCAGCAGTGCAGGTCCCGGTAAATTTCGACTGCCTGTTCCGCCATCTGCTCGGTCGCCACGTCGTAACGGGCCTGGTAACCGATTTTCCAGTTCTTGGTGGCCCAGAACTCGGTTGAGAAATTGAGCCAGTGTACCTTACTGAAAGCCCCCAAGGTCTTGTTTTCGCTGTAGCGGTGGGACACGGAAAATTTTAATCCTTCCCGCGGCTTAGTGTACTCGGTATCTGCCGGAAGAGGCTCATTGGTCTTCTTGGTTTTCTTCTGCCAGCTGAAATTGGTGGTTACGGCAAAGTCCCGCAGGCGGGGACCGAGCAGGTTCAAATCCGTTCCACTGGGGTCGTAAAAATCGTGGGTGGAAATAAATTGCAGGTCAAGGTTAGGAATGGCCTTACTGCGCAAAGAAGTCCTTAAGAAATCTAGCTCTCTGGCCGGAGCCAGAAAATTATATCCGGAAGAAAAGTTCAGATTGAAAAGTTCGATTTTCCTTTCAGATTTGGTCTTGAGGTGCACTACGTTGGCCGCGGAAAAACTCATGGTCTGAACTTCCGAGGCTGCTGGGCCCACTCCGGTAAACTGCCTTAGCTCCCGGTGGCGATTGGACTCGGGTTGATAGGTAAAGCCGACCGAAGGAGTAAGGGTGTGTCTCATCCCGGCCAGGCCAAAAGCGGTAATCGGAAAGGTGCCGTAAAGGTTAGTCGAAGTAGTTAAATTGAAATTGACCGAACCGGCCCGGGCCGGGTTCTCGGTTAAGACTCCAGCAGAGGTGCTCTGGTTGCTCTTCAAAATGTAATACCAGGCTTCCCGGAAGCTGACCCGGGGCCCGAAGTTCAAAAATCCTAACACTTTTTGGTTGAAATTAATTGAGCCGGAGTGCTCCGCAGTCAAAAACTTTTTGGTGCTGTCCACCCCGGCTGTATCCTTGGCTACCAAGATGAAATTGCGCCAGGTGGAATTGAAGGTATAGTAGATATAATTGAACCATTTGCCGGTCTCCCCTTCTTTGGTCTTGGGGGGAATGATGGGGGCTGAGAATTTGTTGAAATTGAAGGCTGGCAGAGTGTAGGTCTTGGTCTGCAGGTCCAGGTTGTGCTGCTGTTCTAAAGCCAAACTGCCTCCGGCCCCGCTCCATCTCTGGCTCAGGTTGAGTTGCGAGCGTAAGACTCGGTTGCGGCGCTCGACCGGGTTGAGATTGAAATCGCGGTAATAGCTGTTGTCGCTGATGAAGGTCCCGCTTCCAGCCAGTTTGGTGCTGGGGCTGATCTCCTGATTGTGGCTGAAGTTCAAGTCCCAGCGGTAGTTGACGCTCTTAGTGTAAGTTGCCAGATCCCACTCCGAATCTCTTTTGAACGAGCCCCAGATTTGTCCGGAGAGTAAGTGCCGGATGGCATAGCGATAGTTTCCTTTGATGACTACACCTTGTTCTTCATAGATGTCTAAAGCAGTCTCCAAATCCATGTAATCCGAGAGGGCCCAGTAATAGCCCAAATTCCGGATGAAGCGGTTGACCCCGGTGAAATTCCCCACGTCAAAGGTGAGAAAACCGGAATGCCTCCCCGGTTTGATGGGAAAGACGTAAAATGGCAGGCCTGCTATTGGCACCTCCCCGATGTGTAAAACTACAGGCTTGGCTATGACCTTATCTTCGGTGATTAATTTCATCCGGCTGGAAGAGAAATGAAAGTGCGGTTCATCCAAATCGCAGGTGGTGAACTCTCCTTTTGAGGCCAAGAATTCATCCTCCCCAATTTTGTAGAATCTCTTCCCGTAATAGAATCCCTTTTCAAACTTGGTCTTTCCGGTCTCGATTTTCCCCTGTCGCGTTTTGAGATCGTAAACCATCCTCTGTCCGGTAATATCTTCCCTGCCGTCGTTTAGAACCGGAGTGTCGGCCAGAAGAGTCTCCGCTGCACTTTCTTTGGCCTTTCCCGAAGCGGTCAGAATCTCGTCTTTGACGTTGTATTCGATAGCAGAAGAACTTAGAGTGAGATTGCCTAATTTCAGTGACGAGCCCCCGGTCAAAGCAATCATACTCTTTTCTACGTTGTAATCTATGTAGGAGGCGTTGTAGAAAACCGTATCTTCTGCCGGCAGGGTATCTCTCTTGCTTTCTTGGGGGATGAAAAAATACCTTCCCTGCGCCCCACCTTTCACCAGGACTCTCTTAACCTGACTGGAGTCGATGAAAATCTGAATGGTATCTCCGGAAGTCTCATTCTTGGTCAAATCCAGAGTATCCTCACTAGAGGGAATGTACAAGCTGGTGGCCTGATTTACAGCGGTCACCTCTTTGACTTTTTCGTCCTGGAAGTGAAAGATGACTTTCTGGCTGGTCAGAAAAGATTCATTGAAACTGGCGGTACTGGAGTCATAAAGCTTTTGCGAGGCTTTGGCATTGCCGATCACTTCGATCCTCTGCAGTTTATTGTCGACTATGTAAAGCTGCATCGAGTCTCCCAGAACCTCATCCTGGTCTTGCTTGGCATTAGGAGAGCCTGAGAGGATGATTAGATCTTGCCGGTTATACCAGGTGGCCTTCTGACAGTTGGCTCTGAGTTTCCCTTTGGTGATTACTACGCTATCGGAGGCAATTCCGATTTCATCTTCCTTATAGTATTCCATCCTTTTGGAGGTGACAGTCAAGCTCGACTCCGACTGCTCCGGTCTGACAACCAGCTTAGGACTTTCGGTGAAAATTGCGTATTTTTTCTCTTTATCATATTCCCCCTTTTGTCCGCTGATTAAAACTTTGTCTTTCCGCTCCAAAAGCCGGACCTCGCCTGTAGCAACCGCTTTTCCGCTTTTCTGGTAGTAGACAACTCTCTCGGCATTTAGCGTGCGGGTTGAATCTTCCAGCTCAACGTTACCGAGGAGGACTACCTGCTCTGCGGATTGATACCAGACCGCCCGCTGGCTCTTTAAGCTTAAGTCGCCGTGCACGAACCAGATATTGCCGTACAGGTTGGTAATGGTGTTCTCTTCGTCCAGGTTGGTTTGAAGTTCATCGGCGTGTTTGAGTATTAAGGGCGGGGATTTCTGTTGAGCCGCTGAAAGGGAGAATGAAGCAACCGCCAAGGTTACGGCCACCGCCAAAAGCGATTGTCTTTGAGACATAGCTATAGTTATACTAGCGGAAAATATCCAAAAGCGAGGGGGAATGCAAGAAATCAGAGGCTGAGAGAGAGAAACTACTTCAACAAGACCATCTTCTTAGTCTGGCTGAAATCTCCCGCTTCAAATCGATAGAAGTAAATCCCCGTCCCCACCTTCTCCCCTTGATCGTCAGTCCCATCCCAGTTGATGGAATAAAATCCTGCCGGTTCAAAACCGTTCACCAGATTCTTCACCTGCTGCCCCAGCACGTTGTAGATTTTCAATTTGACTTTCTCTGAACCGGAGGTATTCGGCTTAACTTCGTAACGGATAGTCGTGCCGGCATTGAACGGATTAGGGTAATTCTGCTGCAAGCGGAAATCTTGCGGAATAGCCGCGGCCGGCTCATTCAACTTCTTGACTTCTTTCCAGTATTCGACGGCGGCGGCGATGTTGATAACTCCGGAACCGTAGTCGTTGTCTTTACCCGCAGGCCCTTGATCGGTGGCGGTCTTAATCAAAACTTCCTTAATCTGGTCAACGCTTATCTCCGGATCGAGCTGTCTTAAGATTACCACAGCCGCGGAGATCATGGGAGCAGCCATGGAGGTCCCGCTCATCAACTTGTACTGCCCGCCTGGATAGCAGGAGTAAATGTCGACCCCCGGAGCGACCATTTCCGGTTTTGCCCTGGTGGAGTCACAGCGGGAGGGCCCCCGGCTGGAAAAGGGGGCGATTTGAAATCCGTAATCCTGGACTGAGACTGCGCCCACCGCGAAACTGTTGTAAGGAGATGAGGAGCGGTCAGCCGGAACCCTCATGGTGGAGCGGTCCGGCCCTTCGTTGCCGGCGGCAAAGACTACCACTATGCCTGCCGCTTCCACGTTGTCAATTGCCTGCCAGAATAACTCTTCACAATCAGGATAAAAGCTTTTGGGAAATCCCCAGGAGTTGTTAATGACGTCCGGCACATCGTCAAATGTAGTGGTATCTCCGTCCGGATTTACCGCCCATTGCAAAGCATCCAAAATATTAGTGATGGTGACATCTTTGGTAGTTCCCCGGTCCACCACCGCTGCTGCTATCCATTCCGCTTCCGGCGCGATTCCTATCGAATCTGTGGCTGAGCGTCCGCAGATGATTCCAGCCACGTGAGTACCGTGTCCCTGGTCATCTTTGGGAAAACTTGTGCCGAAAGGATCCCACCAACTCTCGGTTGCCGAAGCGACTGAGGCATCTCTTCCCCTCCAGCTGGAGGCCAGGGCCGGATGCAATCCATCCACTCCGGTGTCCAGAATGCAGATCAATCGGCTTTTGCCGGTCAGGCCTTCCTGCCAGACCTGCTTGGCGCCTATGGCGGTCTGGACTGCGTCTAACGACACCCCGGCACTGAGAATCTCCTTTTCATCAACCGGAGCGACCAGGGTGACCGGATAGTCCGGATAGATCATTTCTATATCATTTCTTCCGGCCAGTTGATTGATAAGTTCTATCGGAGCCGTAACTGCTATGGCATTGGCTATCCAGTAGTTCTTAAAGCTGGTCACCTTGCCATCATTCATCCATAGCCGCAGGGAGCTGGTCAGATTCTGCTGTCCCTCTTGGGCCTGAAAGTGCAGCCGCCCAATGAGGTCACGGTACCGATCCTGCCGGTTGAATCTGTCCGGCAATTCGGAAAACTTGGAGGCCGATCCGGGATTATCTTTCAAGTAGACGATGGCCGAAACCTGTTGGCTGGCAGCCATCCCCTCCAGCTGGTCGAGCAAATCAGAGGAAATCTGCCCCCCCAGGGCGCTCTTCAAGTGGAAAACAGTCCAGTAGAAGAGTGCGATGGCAATGAGGAATAGGTATGTCTTTCTGGTTCTGGTCATGTCACATGCTCATGGCATTCTTGGCGGTTATGTCCAAAAATAAACTGAGTAATAACACCCCCGTCAACAACAAAATTGCGCACTTTATTGTTCTGGTCTTAAACATCTCTGTCCCTCCTCTGTCTTGGACTGTTCATCTGTGAATGGTTTGGGCACTGAGCATAAAAGCAATCCCCGTGCCCTGCATCCAGGATTTCTGATCCGGTACCCAACTGTAACTCAATGAGTTACTCTTGTTCAGAGATCGCTCAGCCGGAAAGTATGCAAGCCCGGATAGAGGCTCTGCAACCAGTTTCAATTTCCGATAAAAGTGAGGGCAGGAGGGGGAGTCCGGTAAGGCGGGTTCCGGCGGTTGAATTATCCCATTGGAACTGGTTATCTTAGCGTTATGCCTTACCAATTTCCGACCGTTCCGGAAGATTTGACCAGTTCTTACCTCATCCTCTGGGATGGGGAATGCGGCTTCTGCCGGCTGAGCGTCGAGTGGTTGATGAAAAAAGCTCCGGGCAACCTATTGGCCTTGCCTTATCAACAACAGTCTGTCTGGCTTCCCCTTGAAGTTTTTGCTGACTGCCAGAATCAGTTTTATCTTCGCACCCCGGAAGAAAAATATCTGGCCGGAGGTGACGCCTTGATTTTTCTATTGAATTTGATGGGATGGAAGACCTTGAGCTGCATTCTTGGGCTTCCCGGATTCAGACAACTGACTGGATTTGCTTACCGTCTTGTGTCCAGAAACCGCTCTTTTTTCTCCAGAATCCTCTTCAGACAAAAATGAATCCCGTATCCTTTGTGCTTTATCAGCTTGACAGAGCCAATCTCTAAGTTTTACTTATTGTTTAAGCCCTTTTTTTGACCAGAAATCCTGAGAAAACATGCCTGACGAAAATCCAGCACCAACAAAGAATTCCACGCCTATTGAGAATGTGGTTTGAATGGGAAGAGTCCAAAACAAAGTAGCCATAGTCACCGGCGGAGCCCTCGGGATCGGCCAGGCCACCTGCCTCCTCTTCGCTAAGGAGGGAGCCGGCCTAGCAGTGACCGACGTTCTGGATCAGGAAGGAGAAAGAGTTGTTCAAGAGATCTCTCAAAAGGGGGGACAGGCGAAATACTGGCATCTGGATGTCTCTCGCGAGCAGGAGGTAAAGGCGGTCTTAGCCGAGATTGATAAACACTTCGGAAGAATCGATATTCTGGTCAACAACGCCGGCATCTCCGGAATTAGCAAGCCGACCCATGAAATCACCGAAGCCGAATGGGACCGGGTCATGGCCGTCAACGTAAAAGGAGTCTTCTTCTGTACTAAACATGTAATCCCCCATTTGAGAAAAACAGGCGGAGGCAGTATAGTTAATTTATCCTCGATCTACGGAATTGTGAGCGCCCCGGATGTCCCTCCCTACCATGCTTCCAAGGGGGCGGTACGAATTATGTCCAAAACCGATGCGTTTTTGTACGCTAAGGACAGAATCAGGGTAAATTCTGTCCATCCTGGCTTTGTCTGGACTCCTATGGTGGAGAATTATTTGAAGTCTCAGGGAGACCTCCAGGCGGGACGGAAATATCTGGACAGTCTGCATCCTATCGGGCACGTAGGTGAACCGGATGACGTGGCCTACGGTATTTTATACCTGGCTTCGGATGAATCCAAGTTTGTCACCGGCAGTGAGCTGGTCATCGACGGCGGCTACACTGCCCGCTAAAGACAAGTACCGGTCTAAGCAATCCATCTTTGTAAACACCGTCAGGCGGAGGAGCAGTGGTGAAGTTAACCTATAAATTCGAGAATCAGGTTAATGCTAACGAGGTCGCTGATGTCTTCAAGAGTTCCGGAATCCGCAGACCGGTGCACGATTTGGGAAGGATTAATAGAATGTTCACCTATTCCAATCTCATAGTCTCGGCCAGAGACAACGGCAAGCTGGTCGGCATTGCCCGGGCCTTGACCGATTTTAGCTACTGCTGCTATCTGTCGGACCTGGCGGTGCGAAAGGAATATCAGCGCCAGGGAGTGGGCAGAGAATTGATTCGTCGAGTACAGCAGGCCATTGGCCAAGAGACCATGCTTCTGCTCTTGTCCGCTGCGGAGGCTGATGGCTATTATCCCCATATCGGCTTTGAAAAAGTGAATAATGCCTGGCAAACTTCCCGTAAGCGTTGACATTACCCGAAAATTCGAGGTATAGGAGAATTCGAATTGCCCAGACAAAACATCTCATCCGGCTCCCCTTATGAGCCCGTAATAGGGTTTTCCCGCGCCGTCAGGGTTGGCAATTTTGTCTCTGTATCCGGGACTGCTCCAATCGGAACGGATGGAAAGACGGTCGGCCTGGGTGACCCTTACCTGCAGACCAAACGCTGTTTGGAGATAATCCGGCAGGCTCTTGAGAAAGCGGGTGCCATACTTGAAAATGTGGTCCGCACGCGGACTTATTTGGTAAACGCCTCTGATTGGGAGAAAGTAGCTAAAGCCCACGGAGAGATTTTTGGGACAATTCGTCCCGCCTCCACCATGGTGGTGGTAAAAGGTTTCTTAAATCCCGAATGGTTGGTCGAATTCGAGGCCGACGCCATTGTTGAATAATTTCTGTTGAAAACAATTTTAAAGTGAGGAGCCATGCCCTTCAAATTTAGCCGCTGCCTCTGTTTGCAGCACCCTCAGAGAGACCAGGTATTTGATTTCTATCGCCACGTGATGGGATTAGAGTTAGCCAAGCAGGAGCACAACAACGTCGAGCTGGAAGCAGACCCTTTCCGCATTTTTCTTGACCAGGGAGACAAGCTGGGACCGATTATGGAATTCTATGTGCCCGACGTGGAGAAAGCCAAAGCCGAATTGACCCAGTCTGGTTGTAAAGTCCTCCGTTGGGAAGGAAAAGGGGGCTGTTGTTACGTTCAAGATCCTTTCGGCTTCGTATTTAATCTGTGGGAAGAATCGGAAGCCTCTTCGAAGTAGATAATTGAGGAGAGCAAGAATATGACTAAAACATCCGCTCACACTTTTGTGGTTTTGTTCTTTGGTATTCTATCCATCTATCCTTTGTCCGCTCAAGAAGCTAAGAAGACAGACGTCTGGCAGCCCTTCAAGTTCTTCCTCGGCTACTGGAAAGGACCCAGCACCGGCCAGTCAGGAGAAGGCAAAGTCACCCGCCAGTACACCAGAATCCTGAGTGGCAAGTTTATACAGGCGGAGAATCAGACCATCTATCCCCCCACCGAGCAGAATCCGGAAGGAGAAATCCATCAGGACTGGGGCATCTTCAGCTACGACAGCGGCAGGAAAAAATTCGTTTTAAGGCAATTCCACCTGGAAGGCTTTGTCAACCAATATGTTCTTGATTCCATCTCCAAAGATGGCAAATATATTTCTTTCGTTACGGAAGAGATTGAAAACATCCCTGCCGGCTGGAGAGCAAAGGAGATTTACCGGGTCGTAAGTGACGACGAGTTTACCGAGACTTTCCAGTTGGCCGAACCGGGCAAAGATTTCCAGACCTATTCGGAAAATCGCCTGAAAAGAGCCCTGCGAACCAATATCGGGCCAATCGAGAAAATGAAGCAGTTGGAAGCTGAGGATAAAAAACTCAATAGGCAGAAGGAGGACCAATGAGGGGAATTAAATTCCTGTTAGTCTTATTTTTCTTGCTAGCGGCGACAGCTCAATCCAAACTTGTGACCAAGACTGTGGAATACAGACATGGCGACACGGTATTGGAAGGCTATTTAGCCCATGATGATTCTTTCTCCGGCAAGCGTCCCGGAGTCTTGGTCGTGCACGAATGGTACGGTTTGGGACAACACGTCAAGACCAAGGCCGAAAAACTAGCCAAGCTGGGCTACGTTGCTTTTGCGGCTGATATCTACGGCAAGGGCATACGTCCTGCCACCAATGAGGAGGCGGCCAAAGTCGCCGGCCAGTACCGGGGAGGGGACCGAAAGCTCTTAAGAGAAAGAGCTTTGGCTGGCTTTAATGAGCTGAGAAAACAGGCTTCGGTTGATGCTAAAAAGACTGCCGCCATCGGTTTCTGTTTTGGGGGGACTACGGTCTTGGAACTTGCCCGCAGCGGAGCAGAATTGGACGGGGTAGTCAGCTTTCACGGCGGCCTGGACACTCCCAATCCTGGCGATGCCAAGAATATCAAGTGTAAGGTCCTGGTCCTGCACGGCGGTGACGACCCTAATGTCCCCCCCGAAAAGGTCCTGGCCTTTGAAGAGGAGATGCGCCAGGCCGGAGTCGACTGGCAGTTGATTGCCTACGGCGGAGCAGTTCACAGCTTCACCAATCCCGGTGCCGGAAATGACAATTCCAAAGGCACCGCCTACAACCAAAAGGCCGACCATCGTTCCTGGCAGGCCATGCAGGTTTTTTTCAACGAGATTTTTAAGTGATTCTGTTTAGCTAAAGGAGGATTCTGTGACTAATCGTGAATATTATCTCCGCCGCTCGATTTTAGAAGCCCCGATTCTGGCCAAGGTTTTCAAAGCCGTCCCGGAAGGGAAACTGGACTATCGCCCCCACCCCCGTTCTCGCTCTGCGGCTGAGCTTTTGAGTTTGATGGCCTATGAACTGAAAACCTCCAGCGAAGCCATCGAGACCGGCAAAATCAACTGGAATGAGCCCCCTCCTGCCAAAAGTGTCAATCAAATTGTGGAGGAACTAAATAAGGCCCAGGAGGAGTTGGAGAGAAGACTGAAGAAGCTGGACGATCAGACCTGGGAGAATAAAAAAGTACAGCTTCTGGCTGGCGGACAGGTGGCCTTTGAAGAGACTCTGGGAGAGATGCTTTGGACTACCCATTATGATTTGATTCATCACCGGGGACAACTCAGCACCTACATTAGGCCGATGGGCGGCAAGGTTCCTTCGATTTATGGGCCTTCGGCGGATGATATGGGGATGTAAGAAAAGACTTCAAATTTGAGCATACTGCAGGCAGTAATCCTCGGTCTGGTCCAGGGCGCTACCGAATTCATCCCGGTCTCCAGCTCCGCCCATCTAGTACTAGTACCCTATATTTTCAACTGGCAGCTCGACCTGCAGGTTGCCTTTGCCTATGACGTCTTAGTCCACTGGGGAACTCTGGTAGCCGTAGTCTGGTACTTCAGGAAGGATTTGTGGCGTTATCTCAAATCGGCCCTGCAGGGAATTCTGTCCGGCAAACTCTTGCAGAATACTGATTCTAAGCTGGCTTGGTTATTAGTTGTAGGAACAGTTCCAGCGGCTGTCATCGGCTATCTTTTCTCCGATTTCTTCGAAACCATGTTCAGTCGTCCCTTACCCGCCGCTCTTTTTCTGTTTGTGACTGCAGTTATTTTGACCTGGTCGGAGAGACAATCTAAACCAGGACGGAGCCTCGATAGGCTCAATTTTATGGACGCCTTAGTTGTTGGTATTGCCCAAGCTGTGGCCATCTTCCCCGGCATTTCCCGCTCCGGAGCCACCATCTCCGCCGGATTATTCCGGGGCATCGACAAAGTCTCCGCCGCCCGGTTCAGCTTCCTGTTGTCGGTGCCAATAATCTTGGGAGCAGGACTATTACCTCTGAAGGAATTGCTGGAGATGAATACTTTCCAAAAAAATTTGCCGGTGCTGGCAACTGGATTTGTCACAGCCTTGGTCAGCGGCTACCTGTGCATTGATTTTCTGCTGAAATATCTGCAGAAGCGGAAACTTTACCTATTTGCTGCCTACTGCGTGCTTTTTGCCATTTTGAATCTAATCTTTATTGCCAATAGAAAATAACTGCTGGCTTTGAAGGAAAGTAGGGCTATACAAGTATTGCCTGGCGGACGGTCAGTATATTTGGTTAACCAAAAGCATTACATCTGCCAGGTCTATATCGCTATCGGAATCTAAATCCCCTAAAGAATTTGGATTGGGTGGCAGGAATCCCTTAAAAATATAATTCACGAGTAAAACTATATCCACCACATTCAACTTCCCATCCGTGTAAACGTCCCCACTCTGGGGTAAACCTGTGTATACTCCTGCAGAGAACACACTGGGGATTATCAGACGGGAGGGGTCTTGGGTGTTAGCGTAAGCGTTGTAGTGCCCTAAATTTTCCTCGGTGATAAATTCAATCGGTAAAAGAGTATTAGCTGGAGCAGAATTGGAAATCTGAAATTTCAGATTCAGGATCATACCCTCTCCCGGAGATACAACTTTGCTGTATAAATTGTCAAACGTACAGCTTTGACAGAAGGCAAATAGAAAGAGCTGGCCGGTGTCAAAAGCAAAGTTCAAATCTCCGGTTTTGACTGAGTCATAAATTCCCTCGGTGTGGGCCGAGTCGTCGTATGTCCAGAAAGAGACACGGGTCGCCGCCGTATCCACCGCTACCAGCGAGAGCTGATTTGGGTCAAACTTTACCTTAAAGGATAGCGCACCGGCGGATTGAAAATTCCTGAAATAAATCGGAAAGTTAACCACATCTCCTGGACTTGCTTTCTGAAACTGACCGGCTAATAAATCGTAGGGGTTAAACAGCACCGGATAGAGCTGCCCGTGCAGGGGAGCGGCTTCTCCCACTAATATTCTTAAAAAGAAGAGGTTATCCGCCATGGAGACCGGGCGGTTGTCAAAGTTAACGTCACTCTGGACTATGGCTTCAGGAGAAAAAGTTTCTAATCCCAGTAAATAGCTATATAATTGAACCCAATCTGCTATTTCATAGGGGAAACCGTTCAAATTCATATCCCCCCGCTCATCCTGAGCCTGCGCAGACGTGAGTAGACAAATAACCAGCACGCCCGCCGTTAAACAACTTGAAAGTTCCTTCATGACCACCTCCAAATCCTAATCTTACCCATGTGAAAAATAGCATAAGTTGTAAGGATGTCAAGCTAAAATTTAGAGGCGAATGATTGGGAAAAGCTCTTTTAAGGACCTGTTTTCCTCACAAAAATCCCCCCAGCGATATCCTTATCAAGCGCAATCTCGGTATGGTCCACCCTGACCACCAGTGAGGGCTGCTTTTGCAGAAGCGTAATTGTATTTCCAGCCACAACTCCCAGCCCGCTGAGCCTCTCCAATCTCCCGTTCTGATTGGGAAGGATGAACAAAATCTCTCCCTTACTCCCCGGCTTAAGTTCCGTGACCGTGCGGATCGAAGAGGCCTCAATCTTCCTGTTTTGCCTGAGAAAACTCTCCAGATGGAAGGCCTTGGCATCCGAGGCACTCCCACCCTTGGAATCGGGATAATCCAGAATCCCCGGCAGGGGACGGTCCTTTTTTGCCACTAGAAAACTTATCATGCCATTTAGGAAATTCGAGAACATGCTACTCCTTCTCACAGCCGGCTATGGAAACTTTTTCTTTCACTCTGAACAATTTCTTCAGTATGGAAGTAGTCTTGCTCTCTCCTATGTGGTGATATCCACAGTTAGGGCAGGCGATTAGATTGCAGGCCGAGGTCAAAGGACAGGCTTTGCATTTGTAACCTGCCTGGGGATCGAATTCATAGGAACATAAGGCGCATTTTATCATCATAGGGCCACCTGCCAGTGCCGGAGAACAAAGTTGACCAGAGCGCCGACCAGGAATGCCAGAGGGACGATGATGGCCACCATAGATAGAGCTGTTTTTAGTCCTCTCTCTTTTATCATCACGAAGAGATTGGCGATGCAGGGAATGAACAGGGTGATTACTACTAAACTGACCACTATCCCGATAGGATCAAGTTTTCCCTGCTCGGAGAGGACGAAGAATCCGGCTGCCCCGTAGTCTCTTCTTAAGAAACCGACCAGAAAGGCCTGGGTCGCCTCCTGGGGCAGATTTAACAGGCCAACTACCACAGGAGAAGCAGCTTTTTCAATCAGGATTAAGGCTCCCACTTTATCCAGTACAAAGAGTAGGACCGTGCCCAGAACAAAAATCGGCGCCGCTTCTTTGAGGTACCATTCCACTCTGGCAACCGTCTTGATGACGATATTAGACAGTTTGGGTACTCTCAAAGGAGGAATCTCCAGGATAAAATCTGATTTCTTTCCCGGCACAATCCGGGAAGCCAGAAAGCCCACCAGGAAGAGGATTCCCGACAACACCCCCAGCCAGATGAGGGTGGCTTTGGCAGACAGCGAGGCCAGCAGTCCCAGAGTAACACCCAGTTGAGCGGAGCAAGGTACTGCCAGCGCTAAAAGCAAAGTGACGATTATTCTCTCCTTCTTTGACTCTAAGATTCTGGTTGTCAAAGTCGCCATAGTGTCACAGCCGAGCCCCAGAACCATGGGCAGGACAGCTTTTCCATTCAGCCCCATCAGGCGGAAAAGCTTATCTACCATTATTGCCAGACGGGGAAGATACCCGGAATCTTCCAGAATTCCGAACACGATGAAGAAAAATCCCACTACCGGCAGTACAATTGCCAGGGCATAGGTGACCCCCATGGTCAACATCCCGTACTCCCCCACAAAAAAATCAGTGATAAGCGGCAGGGGAACAAGCTCGAACAATTTTGTGAAAAACGGATTGATTACCTTCCCGAAAAGTCCGTTCTCAATCAAATCCACCACCGTCCCGGCCCCGAAAATGCCCACGATTTCATAGACCCCGAATAAGACCAAAGCCAGAATCGGCAGCCCCCAGAAAGGATGCATGGCCATTTTCCCCAGCCTGTTCACGGCGGAAGAACCCTGTTTTTCCCCCTTGGTCAGCACATCAGCCAGAATCTGGTCTATCTTGGCCAATCTGGACTGACTGAAAACTCTGGATAGAGGCTCCAGGTAATGTTCTCTTAACAAGCTTCTTACTGACTGCATCTTTCTTAGAGAATCAGTATCCATCTCGTCGGCCAAAATCGATTCAATCTCCTCATCCCCGCACAGCCACAACAGCGCCATTCCCCGTTTGCTCAGGTGGTTTTCCGGCAATAGCGGTTCTATCTGGGCGATGGCTGTTTCCACCTTCTGGTCATATTCGATTTTGACCGAGGCCCTTTTGGCGTGGGGAATCTGTCTGATTAACCGGTCTATGCCGATACTCTGGGTGGCGATGGTGGGGATAGTTTCAATTCCGACCAGTTCCGAAAGTTTTTTTACGTCTATTTGTACTCCCTTATCAGCCGCTTCATCCATGATGTTTAAGGCCAAAGTCATAGGAATCCCCAGCTCGGCTAACTGCAAAGTCAGCCACAGGGTCCGGCGCAGGTTTTTGGCGTCGGCCACCTGCAGGATTATGGCTTGGTTTTCTTTCAGCAGTAAATCTCTGGCCACTTTTTCATCTTCGGAGAAAGGCAAAAGAGAATTTATGCCGGGAGTGTCGATAATTTGGTATTTGCTCCCGCCAAACTTAGATTTTCCCCAGGCCAGTTCCACCGTGGTGCCGGGATAATTGGAGACGGTCACATATTGGCCGGTCAATTGTTTAAAAATGACCGACTTCCCCACGTTGGGGTTGCCGATTAAAACCACCCTTTTCTCTGTTCCCCGCTTGGTAATCTCTTCTGACATATTTTCTATGTTTTACCAGCCGAAAATTAACCATCTTACTGCCAGATAAGGCAAAAGTATGTACAGGATGACGTCTCGGACGGCATAAAAAGCCACCACCACCAAAAGCCACTTCCACCCTTTCTTTTTCACGTGCGCCACCACTTCACGTCGGGAAAGCTTTCCTTCCGGCAATATCCCCAGCTTCACCAGAATCCTCTTCATGTAGCGATTACCTCATAAGTTTCTACTTTGGAAGTCAGCGCGATTTTGCCATTCTCCTTGAATTCAGCAACCCTTTGGTGTCCCTCTTTATATTCCTGACTCCCCACCCAAGCCAAAAAATCTTCTTTCCTCTCCCAGTGGGTCATGACAATGTAAGTATCACCTTTTTCAGGCTTCAAAATTTCTGCCTTTATGAAACCGGGCCTTCGGTCAACTGCTTTCTTGCGGTCCCGAAAGACTTCTTCGAATCTGGCCCTGAATTTCTCAGGCACTTGCATCTGGTTCATCATGACAAACATGGCTCTTTCCTTCCTGTTGGCATC
>Ga0154806_120_pt1 | contig 16845 bp, 17 predicted proteins | sample Rifle2008BG16ft_FD_105814 | JGI IMG/M metagenome (GOLD analysis project Ga0154806, IMG submission 105814) | candidate division Zixibacteria bacterium RBG_16_50_21
TATTCCGATTGGGACCGTGCCGATCTATCAGGCTATTACCCGGGTCAGGAAAATCGAAGATCTGAGAGCCGATGATTTGATTGAAGTGATTGAATTGCAGGCCAGGCAGGGTGTGGATTACATGACCATCCATGCCGGAATCTTACGAGAGCATCTTCCCCTGGTGAAGAACAGAATCACCGGCATCGTCAGCCGGGGGGGCTCAATTCTGGCTCTGTGGATGACCAAGCATCAGAGGCAGAACCCGCTTTATGAGAATTATGGCAGAATTCTGGAGATTGCCCGTAAATATGACGTCACTCTCAGTCTGGGGGATGGTCTAAGACCCGGCTGTTTAGCTGATGCCTCGGATGAGGCCCAGTTTGCCGAGCTGGAGACCCTGGGTGAGTTAACTCGCCGAGCCTGGGAAAAGGACGTGCAGGTGATGGTGGAAGGGCCGGGACACCTCCCCTTGAATCAGATTGAAATGAATGTCAAAAAAGAGCAAGAAATCTGCCACCAAGCACCTTTTTACGTCCTGGGTCCCCTGGTGACTGACATTGCCCCCGGCTATGACCACATCACCTCTGCCATCGGCGCCACTATGGCCGCCTATGCCGGCGCCAGCCTGCTCTGTTACGTGACCCCTAAGGAACATCTCGGTCTGCCTGAGCCGGAGGATGTAAAGCAGGGAGTGATAGCCTACAAGATAGCCGCCCACTCTGCTGACGTTGCTCTTGGAAAAAAAGGAGCCAGGGAAAGAGACGACCAACTCTCCAAGGCCCGCTTTGAATTCGACTGGGAGGAACAGTTCCGGCTCTCGTTGGACCCGGAGACAGCCAGAGCCATGCACGATGAGACCCTACCTCATCAGGCCCACAAATCGGCCGAATTCTGCTCCATGTGCGGTCCCAAGTTCTGCTCCATGCACATTACCCGGGAGATGAACAAACTCCAGGCAGAGCCTGTTGACGATTTAGCTCCGAGACTGGAATTTGGAACCAAGTAAACTCTTCCCCCAGGTCGAGTTTTCATAGGGCTGAATTGCTGCCTCCCCTTTCGAGCCGAAAAGGGGAATCTTCTGATCCAGATTCAGCTTGACAAGCTTTTATTACCAGCTATATTTATAATATAATCCACCGGCCTTAAAAGGATTTGTCATTTCGGTCTCAAGGAGGATTGGGTATGAAGTCAAAACTTGGATTCGCCGCTATAATTCTTTTGATACTCTCCGGCCTGGCCATGGCCAATGACCCGGGAGTAAGAGACACTGTCTATTTCTGCGACAACACTATCTACTTTGCAGTTACCCAGAGCGACGCCACCCCGGCGGGATTTTTACGGCTTAATTTCTACAACGATTCGGCCGTCTCTGCCATCACCATCCCCTTTTTGTATGCTCTGGGTTTTGCCACCTTTGATTCAGTCAGCTTTTCCCAGAGCCGGATTGAAAGTCTGCCCTTTAAGACGGTCAACTTTGATACCCTCAACAACAAGGTTCTTTTGGGAGCGGTCCCGGTTGAGGAGCCCCCTATTGCACCTGGCAGAGGAGGCTTTGCCACCCTCTGGTTTACGGCTTTAAGCTCACTGGCCGGCATTTCTTTGGACACCACCTTTTTCCCTCCCAACAATCATCTTTATTTCTCCAACTCATCTGCGGAATTGTACACCCCGGTCTGGAAGGGTCCGACCATTTTGGGCGTGAGTGTCTATAAAGCCGGAGATGCCAATAACAACGGGTTTGTGGACTTAGCAGACGTCGTATTCCTGATAAATTATCTTTTCAAGTTCGGATATCCCGCCCCCCCTGTCCCTCCGGCCGGCGATCCAGATGGTGGCTGTGATATCGATCTGGAGGACGTGATTTACCTAGTTAACTATATACTCAAAGGGGGACCGGCGCCGGTTCCCGGCTGCATCTTCCCGGTCTGTATTTAATCTCCGACCCCAAAGACTTAAGGCGGGAGAACTTGACTCCCGCCTTTTTAATTTCGTCACGACATTGTAGTCCAGCTACCCGAGTAAGAGCTTCTCCCTTTACGGGAAGGAGGGAGAGGAATCTGGTATTACTCTCTTCCTTGAAAAATCAGGGCGGAGACCTTCCTCCGCCCTTACCATTTCATATGACTAGTGTTAACCGCAGACCCTAAGCCGCCATCTTTGGGGCTGGCTTGTAAATCGCTCCCAAAACTAGACCGGAAATAAGCACGGTGATCAAATTGTAGATTCCCTGCATTGCCAGCATTTTGCCCGGAGCGGCCAGAACCGCGTAGTGGGTTATGGATATCGGCAGATAGACCAATAGTCCGGCGTAGATGGAATAGCGGAACCCTTGGCCGATGTAGCCCTTATTCGGCTCGAAGCCTTTCATATAGATGAAACAGAATAGAAAGGCGAAGATAAATTCCGAGATCAGATGCCAGAAGAACATCTTCTGCTGGACCGCCTCCTCTTTCCACAGGTGCGTGGTTTGAGCATAGGTATCACTCAGCAAGACCCCGTGGGCTATGAATTGTAAGGCACCGAATACAATGAAGACCACCACGACTGCCAACCAGAACTTACCGCCCATAATTCCCTCCTCTAAAGGGGTTAAAGGTTTTTTCTCCTTTTAATCAGACTGCCGCATACGCTATTTTTTCTCCTCTTCCTCGATGATGTAAGAAGGGAGCTTTCGGAAGGCCATCAGATACATCATTACTATTATTACCACAAAAACGAAAATTAAAGCCAGCCACCCGATGGTCCCCAGCTCTGCCTGCGACTGGGCATTGGTGAAATAAGAAATGTTGAAGAAAACTATCAATGGGACCATTATCAGGCAGACCATCCAGAAGATCCACTTGGGCAGGTAGACCTTCTTGACTATGGTCATCCCCTTCCTCCTTTCCTGGTCAGAAAGTCCGTCTTTGGGCTTAAGCCGAAGCAGGAATAGTTAAGTTCCGGTCTCAGTTCTCTACAGCCCTTTATGCTGGCATAAACCTTATTGTCTCCCAATGGGTTTGTCAATAGAAATCTATGGCTCTTCCCTTCCATCGTCGCACTTGACCTGTGAAACTTGTCACTTGTACGATTTTACTTGACAAGCTTGTGCCATGGTTCTATTTTCCGCCTAGTTGCTATCCTGACAGGCGAGTTTAAACCGAGCGCGCCTATATTGAAAAGGTTCACCAAAGAAATTACTCACCGGAGGGACCGGTGAGAGAAGGAGTATTCTCTTAGGGATAAGTTCAAAGTTTGGGTCAAGCAAAATCAATCCTCAAACGAAGGAGTGTACTTATGCTCAAAAAGTTATTTGTCCTTTCAGCGGTTTTGGCTTTTTTCTGTAGCCCCTTACGGGCTGAAACCAAGAAGGTCGGTCCATTCTTAATCCAGGATGGCCGACCGTCCCAATCCGCTTCGCTTGGTACTGACTTGTCCGGATTCAGACAGGCTGCCGGCCCTCAGGACTTCTGTCCCTTCACCGCCTCCTGCTTGGATGCGGCGCTGGGCGACCCCTGTGACCTTACCTTTGGCGGCCCCGGAACCGCCTGGAGCTACCAGGACCCGGCCAAAAATTGTCCCCCTGCGGCCTGTCCTACGGTTTACCCGTTTGAAGTCAAGGCGGTCCACGTTTTGCTGTCAAATTGTGACCCCACTCAGTCCTGCATCATGGTTGTGACCCCGGGGATTTGGGAGGCCGATTTTACCGATCCTGATTGCGTCAAACCCGGGAACCAAATTTGCACCGGTCCGCCGGTGCAGGTCTTTTTGCCACCCAACACCCACTGTCAGGAGTTTGTCATTCCTTTGGAAGACAGCTGTTGTGTGGACACAAGTTATTTCGCCTCTATAACCGTGGATTTTCCAACTGGAGTCTGCAACTCCGGAATCTGCCATGATCTCACCTGCGACCTGTGCTGCGATTACGTCTTTGATGGAGCCAATTACATTGACCTGTGCCTATCTGGTTTGCCTGGAAATTTGGCCATCTGGACCGACGGGCTGTTATCCTGTCAGAGCGTCTGCGAAGGCCCTGCTTCTGACACCGGCCCCAACCACTACAAGACTTGGAGGCTACAGCCCAAGCCGGTAACCGGGCTTGCCGTGGTCACAGACCAGTTCATGACCGATGACCTGGCCTACAGCCAGATTGAATTCCTCTCCAACCCGGTTAGAAAGATAGTTCCCGCCGCAGTGGCACCGAACGATACTTTTGACATAGTCGACCCGGATTACCATCTGGTTTGGTACAGAGCCCAAGGCAGAGATACTTTGCTTGAGGTAGAATACGTCAATCAGTTCGAGTCTACCACCGTGGAAATTGACTCGGTGAAATATTTGCTGCTGCCAGCCCAGAAAATAGCCCCGATCTTCCATAATCGACCCGACAGCCTGGATCATTTTAAAGCCTATCGAATCAGAGACCCCAAGACGATACATCGGTCACTCGGGGTTGATCTGCAAGACCAATTCGACCAACTTATGGGTATCACCGAACGGATTGATTCTTTAATACCGCGCCTCTTCCTTAACCCGGCCCAGAAATTTACCGAGCCGACTTATGATACGACAACTCACTACTTGGCTTATGAAATCTTTCCGAAACGCACCATAGGAATACAGGCCGTTACGGTTGATCAATTCGAGACGATTCCCGGAGAGTTTGAAGATTCTCTTATCGTGCTGTTCAGCGATATGCTACTGGTACCTACCAGGAAATTAGATTTTGGCATACCAGAGCCTGACACCGGCCCCAACCACTTCAAGACCTGGAGGATTCAGCCAGTGCCATTCACGGTTACGGTGGCCCTGGAAGACCAGTTCATGAAAGACGACAATGTCAGACTGGACGGAATAGAATTTCTGTCCAATCCGGTCAGAAAAATAGTCTTCGATCCTTTGGGTATACCCGATACCTTCAACATCACCGACCCGGACGAGCATCTGAACTGGTACAAGGCGGTCGGCAAAAAGAATTATCTGAAACTGGCCTATCAGAATCAATTTGAATCCACCACCGTATTGATTGACTCGTTGAAATACCTGCTGGTCCCGGCCCAAAAGCTGCCTCACCCGGCCCCGGAAAGTCTTGACCATTACAAATGCTATCGGATCTGTAATCCGGTGCTGTTTAATAAGGCGGTACTTTTGGACGACCAGTTTGACCTGACCCAGGAACAGGTAACCTCGCTTTCAGCGACTTACTTCTGCACTCCGGCCATAAAGAATACTGAACCCGGTTATGATACCAGCACCCACTATGTGGCCTACTCCTTTGCCCCCGGGTCAACCACCAATGAATCCAGGACCACCATTGATCAGTTCGGACAGCATCCGGCCCAGGCCCTGGTAAGTGAACTCTTGTTGGTGCCGACCGACAAGCTGGGAGTGCTCTGCGACGCCATTCCCGGGGATGCCAACGCCGATTTGGCCATCACCCTGGCCGACGCGATTTCCATTGTCAATTACATCTTCAACAATGCCGGCTGTTTACCTCTACCCTTGTGCTGGCTGTCCGGGAAAGTATGCCGGGGAGACACGGACGGAAGCGGAGCAGTGAGTCTGGCAGACGTGATACGGCTGGTGAATTTCATCTTTGCCAAGCCCTGTCCGACCGGCGTACCGGGGACCACACCCTGTTGCTGGAAGCCTTTGCCCTCGCCAGGATCGACCTGCTGTCTGCCTGTGCCCGGCTGCGATCCCAGCTGTCCGTAATCCCTAGTCCGATTCTTTTCACCCGAAGAAGCCCCCGAAATGGGGGCTTCTTTTTTGCGTCTGTTCTTTTAGCTGCAGATTGCCCCCAAAGACAAAAGGAGAGCATATTCTCGCACCCGGCAAGTGATTTATTCCCCTGAAGACTCTTTACTTCCGCGCACTTCTTTTTATCTTGAGTCGCCTGATACAAGGAGGATTGATTTGCAAGCAACCGAGATCCTATACGATAATTTTCAAACCCAAGTGTTAGATTCTTCTAAATGGTCCGTGGCCGCCTTCCCTGCTGGCAACGGGGGTTTCTGGAAATGGGAAGAACCTGGGGCCATCATCAGAACTGGAGATGGGAAGATAGAGCTTACTGTCAATCCCTTCACCCGCTTTCACCACCAAGTCCAGATTTTCGACAACCCCAAACACCTGATTTTGGCGACCAGGAGTTTCTCAGTGCCGAAAAAGGGCTTCCTTTCCATCTCCTTCAAGATGGGAGCGGCCACCCATAACGGCAATCCGGACGACTTCAGAGACGGCTTTTCCAGCTTCAATGTATTAGACTTTGCCTCCGGAATGGTCTTCGACTTTATCGCCACCTCGACTAAAATCGGGGCAATTTACGAGAGACTGTTGATACCCGGCCTGACTACCTCCCCTGAAGCCTTCACTGAGATTGTCGAAGTCGGCCAAAACCAGCCCGGAAAGCTCTCCCGGTGCGAGGTCAGGTACAGCTGGGAGGAAGACCGGGTATTGTACTTCCTAGAGGGCAAAGAGGTATTCAAGCGCTGCAACCTGCCTGCCAGATCTTCCAACCTCTCAATTGGCTTCGGGTTAATCACTCTGAGGATGATAGAAAACGGCCGTAGCTCAAGCCTGAAGGGGCAGGGAGGAACCGGCCTCTGGTCCGAGGTCAGAACATCTACCCTCCAGCCTGGCAATTGAATACGTATTATTGAGTAGGCATACAGATCTGGTCAATTTTTTACTTGACAAAAACTTAGGGCTGATTAAATTTTGGGTAGAACCGGGAATACCTACGCCTTAAAAATAACCCCGGAAGAGTTCCTTCCGGAAAATAGAGTAGTCACCCAAACCGGTGGAGGAAGTTTCAATGAAAAAGTTTCTGGTTACCGTCGCCATACTGACTTCCTTTCTGATTTTCTGCTTTGGCTGGCTGTCAGCAGGAGGCCCGGAGGATGGGCACACCTGGGATGAGCGCGCCAACGGCATCGATCAGCCAAACACTGCCATAAACAAGTCTACCTCGGTGGTAGTGATTATGATCGACCAGTGGAGCGTGATCATATGGAGGACCAATGCGCCTTCCACTTTGAATCGGGAAGCCAAATCGCGCGGTAAACTTAGCTACATTATTATCGAAAGATGAAGGAGCACAGACTAGAGGGAGTCTATCAGGACAAGAAATTAAGCTACATTAGGTCCCTGGTAGACGACAAAAAGTTCAGCCAGGCTTTGGCTGAAATCAGGGAAGAAGAGACTTTGAATCGATTCGGGCTCGATTCGGTCGAGCAAGGAGAGTTTTTGTATCTTTCGGCTCTGGTGCTCTATCACACCGGCCGGTATAAAGAGGCCCTGGCTAAAGCCTCTAAGGCGTACGAGGTCTTCCGCGCTTCCTCGGCCAATCAGATTCTGGGAAACATCTTGTATATACTGGGCGCCATCAGTCAGGCTCTGGGCGACTTCGACCAGGCCGAGACCGAACTAAGAGATGCGGTGGCCGCATTCCGCAGAGCGGATGACCATCAAGGGATTGCCGACTGCTATAACAAGCTGGCTAATCTCTGTTTTGTGAGGTCGGACTACTCTCAGGCCTCCCGCTATTTAAAACTAGCCCTGACTCAGGTCGATAAGACCGGCGACCAGCGGACCAAAGCCGGTATTTTGGGTAACCTGGGAAGAATCTATTCTCTGTTAGGTGAATGGGATAAAGCTAAGGAGAATTTAAAGCTCAATTTGGCTGCCAATGAGAAATACGGAGACGAAGTCAATCTGGCCAGAAGCTGGCTGGCCTTAAGCTACGTGCAGATGCTGAGACGAGAGAGCTCGGAAGCTAAAGAGTCTCTGCAGAATGCCTATGATCTGGTCATTGCCAATAATCTGCCCCGGGAACTGGCCATTTACCACGAGTATTTCGGCGAACTCTGCCTCTTGGAGGGGAATGCCAAAATGGCCGAGGAGCAGTATCAGAAATCGCTTGAGATCGGTGAGAAGATTGCTCCGGACGGCGACATCATAAACCAGGTCTGCCGCCTGATGGCGGAACTTAAGGTAAATACAGGACACTATTCCTCGGCGGCCAAATTCGCCAGCCGCTCTTTGGAAGTCTCCCAGCAATTGGGAGACAGACTAGAGGAAGGGGCCTGCTACCGGGTACTGGCCCTTATTTATGACCACAATTTGGAATCTACCAGGGCTAAGAAACAGCTTTCCCAGGCCCTGAAAGTATTCCAGAAAACCAAGAACGATTACGAACTGGCCAAGACCTATATGGTGGCCGGCAAACTGAAATGTCTGGACAGCCTGACCGCCTTGAAATTCTTGAGTAAATCCGAGGATATTTTTAGCGAATTGGGGACCAAGCCGTATTTGGCGGCGACTTATCTGGCCTTAGCTGAGCTTCTGAGCGGGGAGAATGAAGGCTCCCAGTCTTTGCTGTTTGCCGAGGAAGCGGAAAAACTGATAGCTGGCTTAGACGACGACCAGCTTAAACAGCAGCTATTGGCCTTGAAACAGAGGACCCAGCTGCGACTGGTGGAGGAAAAGCAGAGCCTGAACTCCAAGTACGATTTGGCTCATATTATCACCGCCAGTCCCAGGATGCGCTCCATTATTCAGCTGGCGGAGAGATTCAAGGATGCCGACATTGCCGTCTTCATCGAAGGCGAGACCGGGACCGGCAAAGACCTTCTGGCCAAAGCCATACACTACTCCAGCAAGAGAAGAGACAAAAAGTTCATTGCGGTCAATTGTAGCGCTATTCCAGAGGCCCTGCTGGAAAATCAGCTCTTTGGATATGCCAAAGGAGCTTACACCGGAGCGGACAGAGACAAGCCCGGTCTGATTGAGCTGGCTGACGGCGGGACTTTCTATCTGGACGAGATTGCCGATGCCCCACTTTCGATTCAGGTGAAGCTTCTGAGAGTTCTGGAGACTAAAGAGTTGGTCAGATTGGGGGACAATGAGCCCCGACAGGTAGACGTCCGTTTTATCGCCTCCACCAACCGGGATTTGAATCACGCTTTGGAGGAGGGTAGAATTAGGCAAGATCTCTATTATCGTCTCTGCGGCGTAAGATTAGTTCTGCCTCCTTTGCGAGAGAGAAAAGAGGATATTCCCCTGTTGTTAGAGCACTTTATTAAGGACACCGGCCCCTTGGCCAGTAACTTAACTGAAGTGGAGCTGACCGAGCTCTACAGCAAGCTGCAGGCTTATGACTGGCCCGGCAACATCAGAGAATTGGAAAACGAGATTAAGCGCTCGGTGGTAATGGCCGGGATTAAGGAGCGAAACCTGCTGGAGCTGTTGTTGGAGAAATTTGAAGGCTTAAGGAACGGCAGCGGGAAATCTCTGAATGAAAAGGTCTCAGACTTTGAAAAAAGTCTCATTCTGCAGGCCCTGCAAGCCACCAACTGGGTCAAGACCAAGGCCGCCCGGATTTTGAACATTCCGGAATCGACTTTGAGACATAAGATTGAGACTTACCAGATAAATTCTGAGAACGGATAAGCTTGTTTTTAGCAGTTAAGGCGACTGAAAGGTCGCCTTTTTTATTGCCTCTCCTGAAAGGGGAAGGTGACTGTTCTTTCATCTAGAAGGAAAAGGTTTGAGAGAGGTTAATTCATTCTAGTAAGTAAACTCCACCGCCACCGGTGGAGTGGAAATAATCCTCTCCCTGCCATTCCAGACCAAGAGAATCCTGCCATAAAATTTGGAGCCCTTTTCCAATTTGGGAGAGAAGGTCTCAGAGCGGTCATTGGTGTAGGTGAAATACTCCGTTTCCTGTGGATTGACAACCGTTGGGGCTTTCGGGTCATCGGAGACCAGCTTGAAAGTATGCAGAGGAGTCTTTGTGTTCTCAGTGTACAGCGTGATAATCTTTGGTTTGAATCCCACCAGTTTTTTATTGGAATTATTCTTCACTTCCAGTTGCAGCGAAACGTAAAACGGTGGTCCGGAAGTTTGCGGTCCGGGCATGAAATTCTGCCAGAGGTACAATTCCACTTTCAGAGATACTCCATCCACGGTTTGGAGAGTGTCACCTTCAGCAGGAGCCTTTTTGGGCGGAGCCGCTGGTTTCTGCTCTGCCAACACGTTGGTTATGATGACTAATGATAGACAGATTACCCTTAAAAACAGCTTTCTCAAATCATTCTCCGATAATCTTGACCACAACTCTCTTTCTTCTCTGGCCGTCAAACTCGGCATAATAAATCTGCTGCCAGGGCCCCAAGTCTAACGTCCCCTTGGTGATTGGGACCAACACCTGGTGATGCATCAGTAAGTTTTTCAAATGGGCGTCGCCATTAGATTCACCGGTGTGGTGGTGGCGGTAACTGCTGCTGAAAGGAGCCAACTTCTCCAGCCACTCGTCTATGTCGGCTATCAAGCCCTGCTCGGCGTCATTGACGTAGACCGAGGCGGTGATGTGCATGGCCGAGACCAGAACCAGACCCTCTTTGATGCCGGACTTCTCCAACATCTTTTCCACCTCATCGGTAATGTTGAGATATTCCCGATGCTTTTTGGTATTAAACCAGAGATATTCCGTGAATGATTTCATTTTTTGGCGAGATTGTTGGACGCTCTGCCTCCTAGAATGACGTCATCGGCCCTAATCTGTCATCCTGAGCGAAGCGAAGGATCTGGTCTTAGATTATTTTGTGCCATAAATTCTGCTGAATATCCTTGGTATCAATAATACGCTTCAATTCCTCCATCAGCGGCAGATATTTAGCCAGTTCCTTCTTATCCCGTTTGAAACGGTTGTAATGCTGGCGGGACTTGTATTCGTAGCGTTCGATGTAAACTAAGGGGTCATCCAAATTGTTCCAGAGCTGGAAACTGGCAAGATACTTGGACTTCTTAGCCAGCAGCGAGATTTCCCTCATAATTCGGTTGTAATCCTTCTGTTTGTCCGGCCAGACCTTGCAGCCCAAGGTCTGGATGAAGGGCTTGGAGATGGGCATTACTTGTTTAATCCGGATGCCGCTGCAAAAATCGTCACTATCAATTCAGCCTGTCACTCAAGCAATCGGAAAGTTGAGATTATCATCTTAAATAATCTCTCTTCCTCATCCGGAAAAATGACACCCGGCAGCTGTCTGTACTCCCTGTAGTTCCCAATAATAGGGCCGAGTTCTGTAATAAGCTCCTGTCCCACCAGCAAAGTGGACGACTTGTTTAATGGAAAGTAGTAGCGAAAGCCACCACACCCCTCCACCCCATAGGGAAGTTCAAACCCTTTCAAGGAACGGATAGTCAAGGCATAGCGTTCCAGGCTTCTGACCGTGTCATCAACTAAAAAGCTGGGGGCAGCTGAATTTTCCCCCTTTATAATGGCCTGTTTCAATCCCCCCTCAACAATTTCTATCACAATTTTGAAGTCAGTCAATTCCTGCAGGTCCACAGGATTGTCCGTCATATCACAAGGGTCACCATGGACGCAAAGTAGGGCATGAGAAAGTGTCAACCTGATACTTTCATCCAAAACAGCGGTCAGACCGGCAGGGTATTTGATTTCAAACTTGGGTTTCTGATTTTCAAAAGTTTTCCATTCCGAAACCTTAAAAGTCAATATCTTCCTAGTTTCTGCTTCCAAATCGACCCTCTTTTCACCGCTGACCCTTAGAGAATCATGCCCAACTCGCGCTTCCTGGGTTGAAGCGACAGATATACTCAGGGTGACTAGCACCGCACTAATTGCAGCTCCCCTCGTACACCACCCTGTTGCCCTTTTCAAACTCACTTTAACCCCATAAAATACCCGCTCTCCGGCGGTTTAATTCCCAGCATACGTAGCATCATATACACCTGTCCCCGATGATGGGTCTGATGCTCCAGTTCACCCACATACAAATCCAGCACTTGCCGGACACCGGCAATCGTCCCCACCTGTTTGGTGAATATACTCTTATCCCGGAAAATCTCCTTAGTCTCAGAAAAAACATCCTCCATGAACTTCCTCACCCCAGCCTTTCCTTCGGGCTTGTCCGCCATCAATCTCTTGTAGACTGAAACATCCATCCGGCCTGATTTGGCCGTGAGGTTGAAAAAGCGCTGGTTGGCATACATGTGGTGCAGGGTGTGCTTGAGGGTATAGAGTTCAGGAACCGGCTTATAGTCCAGCTTATCCTCCGGGACCAGAACTAAGCAGGCCAGATTAGAATGATGAAGCTCTTCCAAATACAGGAAGAGCTTCGCAGGAGTAAAAATTTCAGCCATTTAACGTAAATACCACTGCGCAATCTACAAAACTGTGCTAGATACCGCCAAGTCTGTAGCTAAGACTCAGCGGCTAGGTGCTGGGAGTTCCGCCTCCTTCACCTCCGGACGGCTTTTTCTTCTTGGCTAATTTCCACACGATAGCCAGAACGATAACTATAATGATAATCCAAAGAAGAGCTTTCATTTCCCCTCCTCGATTGGGTTGTTAGTTTGCATATTTTGAACAACATAGCTTAATCTCGCTTGAATTGTCAACTACAAAATCGTAACCCGTTGACATTCAGTGAATAATCTCCTTATTAGCCCATCTGAAAGAAGGGGACTTTTTCAGATCTGACGCATTTCACACCTGAAAGCAAGATTCTAATGCTTTTTTGACCAGGATGAATGAGAAGTGAATCAGGGGGTTAATCTTTAGACAACCAGCTTGGTAGACTTCGATTCTTCGGACTTTTCGATTTGCCAGGACCGGTCAAGTGATACCACCGCATTCTGGGCAAAGATTTTGGCGATCCGCAGGTCATTCTCGTCGAATTGCCGGTCCTCCCGGTCCATGATATTGACGTTTAAGACTCCCTTGACTTCCCCTCCCAGTTCTAAGGGGACGCAGATGGAAGAAGTGATTCTGCGCTCTTTATCCGTGAAGTTGATGAACTTGGAGCGGGGGACATCTTTGGCCAAGAGCAGAGACATCCTCTGTTGGGCTACCCAACCGGCAATCCCTTCTCCCAGCTTGACCTCTTTATTCAAGATCAAGTGGTAGCCCCCTCCATGACAGGCCACACAACGTAAGAGCCCGGTCCTGGAATCGTAAAGCATCAAGGAAGACTGGTCCGCTTTGAGGCAGGCGGCTATCCCATAGCAGATCGTGTCGAAGACCTTCTGCTTGTCGAGGCGGGAGTTGAGTATGTAATTCACTTCCAGAAGAGCCTGTAGTTTCTCCCGCTCCAGCTCCAAGACCGTCCCCGCAATTTTTTCTTTGACCAGAATTTCCCGGGTGGCTTTGGCGGCCCTTTCTTTCAATGAGACGTAGGCTATAAATAGAAGCGAGAGGACCGAAAAACCCACAATCAAGGATCCCAGAGTGTAATCCCCTACCTGCTGGCGGTACAGTCCCCTTATGTCCGAGTACCAGAGCATAATTGTAATGAATGCCACCAGAAACAGAATCACCACCACCATCAGAAAATGTTGATGGTATTGGCTTTTTTCCAGCTTCTTTAACGTCCGACCTATGTTTTGTTCGGTCATATTTCCTGACCTGACAGAACCTGTCAGCTCCATTCTTATATCGGCTTTAACCGGAGGCAAGATTATCGGTTTCAGATGATTCAAAGAACTCCTTTTTGCGCCGCAGGGATTCCCCTCTGGCTCAGAGCAGATTTCAGGCTGAAGAATCTCTTTATCCTATTGCGGTAACAGGGGTCCTCCATTTTCCCTGATTTCTTACATAACTGATTACCAGGATGTCGGCAAAGCAAGAACGGCGGGCCTGACCCGCCGTCTTCTTTGTCTACGTCCCCGAAATTCTATCTGGGTGCTGGCGGCTTCTGGGCTCCGCATTCCGGGCAAGATATGAAGCCCGGAGGCAAACCGTTGACACAGAACTGACACTCAGCCTGGGAAGCCCTTTGCGAAGGTCTGGATTCACCCGGAGAGGTTGAATTCCGGAAATTGCGGGTGGCCGTCCCTCCCATTACTGTGGCCGGCCTGCTGCTGGAGGCCATACGGGGAGCGGTCTTTTCTTTCATGAATAGGCCGCCCAATCCAGCTAGGATAAATCCCAAAAAGCAAATATAAGCCCCGAATTGCAGGGTGAACTCAATCTCGCTGTTTGACCCTCCCATAGATTCGCTCATGCTCTGCCACTGCTGGTTATCAGCGGTGAAGCCTTGCATAGAATCCATGGAGGACTTGAAGTCAAAATACTTGTAGAGCAGAATCCCCAGGGCGATAACAGAGGAGATCATCACTATCCCCCTGATTTTCCTCAGATCCCATCTGCTGCGCAGAACGAAATAGGCTATTGCAATCAAAACAGCAGCGCCAAAGACCAGCCAGAACAGCCCTTCATTTTTGGCCAGTTGAAAGCCGTTGGCGTTCATCACCTGGCCGGCGCAGGACATCTTCACCCAGGGCAAAAAGAAGGCAATGCCAGCAATAATTGCCCCCGCCGGGGTCAAAAAACTCGAAAAACCCGATTTTTCTTCTGTCATATCCCTTCCTTTTTTAGCATTTATTTTATCTTCGGCAGAAATTGTTAACTATTGACACTGAATTTCTATGCCCTCTCCTCAGGGGAGAGGGAGGGTGGCCTCCTCCCCTAAAGGAGAGAACTAAGGAGGGGTTTTGGGTTTATTTCTATTCAAAGAAAAAGCAAAACCTCTCCCCTCCCCTCTCCTTTAGGAGGGGGAGTATGTTTACAACCCCCAACCCCCGCCCACCGGAACGTGTGCTCCGGTGATGTATTCCGACTCATTCTGACACAAGAACACGGCCACCCGAGCAATCTCTTCAGGTTTAGCAAACCTCCCCATCGGGCATAGTTTAATCAATTCGTGCCGCATTCTCTCGGTGTAACCGGTGTCGGTGATACCGGGACCTACGGCATTGACAGTAATCCTATTCTTGGCTTCCTCTAATGCCAGAGTCCGAGTCAGGGTCAGTATCGCCTGTTTGGAAGCCGCATAAGCCCCGGTCCGGACAAAAGCCCCCTGCCTGTCAGCATAGGCGGCCGAGATATTGATGACTCTTCCCCACTTGCGGATTCTCATGCCGGACAAGGCCAAGCGGGTGCACAGAAAAGTCGAATAGAGATTGGACTTGATGATGTCGTCCCATTCCGGAAAGGTCAGTTCAGCCAGAGGCTTGACCACGAAGTTGCCCACATTGTTAACCAGTATGTCGATCTTACGGAATTTTTTCTCGGCCTGGCTGAACATCCGGGCCGCCTCGTTTGGGTTAGTGACGTCTGCCTTTAGGGGAAAAATTTTGCGGCCTAGTTTACCCAACTCCCGGCTCAAATGCTCTGATTCTCTTCTGCTCCTCTGATAATCAATGACAACGTCCGCTCCGTCTTCAGCCAGGGCTATGACAATAGCCCTGCCTATGCCCTTGGCACCACCGGTCACGAGTGCAACTTTTCCCTGAAGGCTCATCTTATTTCCCCTTCAAACTCCGCAATATTTCAGCCGCAGTGGTAACATAGGCGAATCCATACGCCAAATTTTTCAATGTCGCCAGATGGAATTCCTCGCTGACCGAACCGGTTGCGTCCAAGAGGAAAAATACTCTGTAATCCCGGTAGTACGCGTCCCTGGCAGTAGACTCACAGCACATGTTGGTCATTATTCCCGTTATAACCAAATCCTTGATTTTTTGACAGCGCAGGATAGTTTCCAAGTCGGTATCGTAAAAGGCACTGTAGCGGTGCTTCTTGACTACTTTTTCTTTCGGGAGCGGCGCTATGAGCGGGTGAATCCCTGCTTCTTCAGTTCCCTCTACGCACATCCCCTCCCACCACCATTTCATGATTCCGGCGTCCGAAGCGTCCGCGGCGTGCACATGGGTGGTGTAGATTACCGGACGCCCGGATTTGCGGAAAGCGCCAATCAGCGATTTCACGGTCGGTAATATAGCCGTTCCCCCTTCGGTGTAAGTGGGGGACTTGGGTTTTAAGAAGAAATTTTGCATGTCTATAACCAGCAGAGCCGCCCGCCGGGAGTCCAACTTCAGGCGGTGGGTGTTGTATTTGACCATCAGCCGTGACCACTTCTCGGCTTTCCGTTTTAGATTAGCCTCGGTGACGTAAGCCATTAAAAATTCCCGGGCAGGTGAATTCTTACACTCATTCGGCCGTAATTTATTGGTTTTTTGGCAGATTGGCAAATTAATTCCCCGACGGTGCCGGTTCAATGGGATTGCCACGTCGGGCCGATGTGTCGGCTCTCCTTGCAATGATTGATTGAAGGGCATAAAAAAATCCCCCCGATTGCTCGGAGGGATTTTCATTCACTACAGTGTAATCTTAGAACAGAAATACGAATCCGGCCCAGCCGTTGACAGATGAAACCCAGCGTGAGAGACTCATGTCCTCTGGCCCTGCTCCGATATCAGACTCAAAAGAGCTCTTCACGTAGCTCCACTTCTTACCCATGCTGCCGTTTAGTCCCACGTGTGGGCTCAACATGTGAATTACGCCCACCCGGCCATCCAGAGACAGGGAAGTAGTCGCGTCGTTGTCTTCGTCAAACGGTACTCCGCCCGTCAGTTCTATACTGTTCTTGGCTGAAGCGAATTCAAAACCCGGTCCCATGTAAAGTCCTGTCTCATCGGAAAGGTTAACCGTGTGGTCCAGACCGACTCTGAATCCAAAGGACGAGAATTTGATTTTCTCCTCTCCTCCGGACCCAAAATCGCCCTTGTTGCTCCCGAATCCGTAGAATCCTCCGCCTGCCAGGGCCCAGTTCGCAGAGAAGCCGTACCGAAACTCTCCGCCAAATCCTATCAACCCTTGCTCAAATATTGACTGTATGAGAGGGTCTCCACCCGAAAACAGGGTGTCCGTTGTAAAAGCGGTAAAATGGGTCAGCCCGACGCTGAACTGGAAATTACCCTTCCCGAAGACACCGGTAGTCTGGGCGTTGGCAGTGGCAAATACTGCCATTAATGCCAAAACCATAACCAATACCAGTCCTTTTTTCAAAATATCCT
>Ga0154806_142_pt1 | contig 16408 bp, 16 predicted proteins | sample Rifle2008BG16ft_FD_105814 | JGI IMG/M metagenome (GOLD analysis project Ga0154806, IMG submission 105814) | candidate division Zixibacteria bacterium RBG_16_50_21
TTTTCCTGATAATCCGGGTTGGGAAGGGTGGGTTCTATGTCCAAATATATCCTGTTAGTCGACGACGATGCGTTGATGCGACGCAGCCTGGCGCTGATCCTTGAACAGGCCGGTTACCGCACCAGCACTGCCGCCAACGCCGAGGACGCCCTGGCATCCGCCCGGCGCGATCGCCCCGATCTGGTTCTATTAGATATCGGCTTGCCCGGTATGGATGGCCTGGAGGCATTGCGACACTTCAGGGATCAGTTAAGCGTCCCGGTGATTTTTCTTACCGCCCGCCGGCGCAACCTGGATCAGATCCTGGGGCTGGAACTCGGCGCTGACGATTACATTACCAAACCCTTTGAAGCGGATGTACTTCTGGCGCATGTCAAGGCTGTTCTACGCAGGGTAGGCGCCTCACTGGCTGTACCTGAACAAACCGCCCTCGTGACCGTTGGCGATATACAAATTGACCCTTATACCCATACGGTGACAGTAGAGGGTAATCCTATAGAGCTGACGCCCCGCGAGTTTGATCTCTTGCACACATTTGCCCTGGAGCCTAATCGCGTCATCTCCGTAGATGAATTATTAGATCGCGTGTGGGGGGCAGAGTTCATAGGGCAACCGCAGGTGGTTTACGTTCACATCCGCTGGCTGCGTGAAAAGATTGAGACGGATTCAAGCCATCCGCAGCGGATTATCTCCATACACAGTGTTGGCTATAAATTGAAAGTTCAGGGCATTTGATGCTCCGAAGCCTGCGGAATCGCCTGCTCCTCAGCCATGTTCTCCCTCTCCTCATTATCATTCCCTTAACAGGAGTGGCGATCATTTACGCTTTGGAGTCCCAGGTCTTGTTGCCCAATCTATCCAAAGAACTGGCAGGGGATGCGCACCTTTTGGCGGAAATTGCCAGCAATCAGCCGCGGATTTGGAAAGACCCTGCCTATGCCCAAGATATACTGACTCATGTGAGCCCAGACCTGGCTGCACGAGTGATGTGGTTGGCCTCAGATGGCCGCCTGTTAGCCTCCAGTGACCCCACGGATGCCGATCGCCTGGGCCAATTGCTCGAAATCCCCGATTTCACATCTACCCGGCCTGGTGAGGTCGTCTCGCGCACCGATTTCAGCCAGCGCTTGCAAGGTGATATCGTGGACGTATATGCCCCGGTAATCACAGCCGGCGATCAGATTATTGGCATCGTACGCTTGTCTTATCGTTTCGATACAGTCTACGAAGAATTTATGCGATTGCGCTATCTGATTTCAGCCATTCTGGTCGTCAGCCTGCTGGCAGGCGTGTTGCTTGGCTCCAAGCTGGCAGTGAATATCAGCTCACCGCTCGAGAAAGTAGCCCGGGCAGTTTACGACCTTGCGCGAGGCTACCGGAAGGAAGGACTCGTCGAACAAGGGCCGGAAGAAGTCAGGCAGTTACTCCGCTCGGTCAACCATCTCATGGAGCGCCTTCACAGCCTGGAAGAGGCTCGCCGGCGATTGCTGGCAAACCTGGTACACGAGATTGGCCGACCATTGGGGGCGTTGCATGCTTCTATCCAGGCATTGTTGCTCAGTCCGAAGCAAGACCCTGAACTGCTAGACGCGATGCTCAGCGGAATGAAAGAAGAGACCAGTCGGCTGCAACATCTCTTAGATAACCTGGCGCACCTGCACGACCAGGTGTTGGGGACTTTGGAACTTGAACGCCAGCCCGTCGTCCTGGGTGAGTGGATGCTGGACGTCCTGCGCCCCTGGGAGGCGGCAGCCCACGAAAAGGGTTTAAATTGGGAGACATCCCTTCCATCCGGTCTACCCAAAGTGGATGTGGACCCGCTGCGTATAGCCCAGGTCGTGGGCAACCTGCTCAGTAACGCCATCAAGTACACACCTGCAGGGGGAACAGTTTCAGTGGCAGCCGGGACCATAGAAGGTAAAATCTGGATTAAGGTTAGCGATACGGGGTCAGGAATTTCCGGCGAAGAACTGGATAAGATTTTCGTCCCCTTTTACCGCTCTCCTCATGAGAGGCGCATTGCCCAGGGTATGGGTCTGGGCTTGAGTATTGCTCATGACCTGGTCGATGCTCACGAAGGCCGGCTGGAAGTCCAAAGCCAGCCGGGCCTGGGGAGCCAATTTACCATCTGGCTGCCAAATATCGCGCCAAATCCCCCTCCGATAAAATAAAAAATCCGCTCCCGTCATAAACTCACATCTACCCCGCCATGAGCAATCCACAGCGGCGATTCATTTCTATTGTGGACATTTAATATCTATTTAAGCTTTTTATGAGCATTTCATAGAGACTCATGATGGGTCTACTGCTATTATAACTTTAATGCGTGACTATCCCAGCGTTGAGGCAGGGTTGATGGCGATCCTCACGCTACCCACAGACATTGTTGCTCAGACTGATTTATTCAAATCCACAATATTTGGAAAGGAGCATAGCCGATGGCGTTAACTAGCCCTAACTGGGAGAAACTCGTTCGTCGTTTCGGTTCACCCCGCGATAGGGTCAGTACAGTAGGTGAAGCAGTCCAGGAGCATACCGACCACGCTACCCGTATCTGGCTATATAGTTCAATCGTTTGGCTCACAGTAGTCGATCTGTTTGGCCTGATCCTTGCCCTGGAACTGATCAGTCCCAACCTTTTCGAAGGAATCCCCTGGCTGCTATTCAGCCGCATCCGGCCCCTGCACGTCAATGGCGTAATCTTCGCCTGGCTATCGATGATGTACTGGGGCGCACTCTTTTACATCATCCCACGCCTGACCGGCAACCGCAGCATCTGGAGCGAAAACCTGGCAACCTGGACTGCCTGGGGCTGGAATCTGTGGTTCATCCTCGGCATCGTGTCCATCCTGGCAGGTCGCACACAAGGCCGGGAATATGCCGAGTTCATCTGGCCGTTGGATATCTTTCTACTTGTCTTATGGCTGAGCAACATCTTTAACATCCTGATGACCGTCTTCCAGCGGCGCGTAAAACCGCTCTATGTTACCACTTGGTGGGCCATGGCCGCCCCTCTCTGGCTTGGAGCAGACTACTTTATCGGAAACGTAATGTGGCGGCCTGGCGCGATCTGGGGGAACGGCGTGAGCGGCGCGCTGCCTACCAGCATGGCTGACGGCATCCTCAACTGGTGGTATGCGCATAACCTGTTTGGACTGTGGCTGACGCCCATGCTGTTGGCCGGTCTCTATTACCTGGTGCCGCGCATCACAAAAACGCCGCTTTATAGCCACACGCTGAGCCTGATTTCCTTTTGGGGCATGATTTTCTTCTATACCGGCGTCGGCCATCATCACCTCTTGCAGACCCCCAGCCCTGGCTGGCTGAAGACCATTGCCATCCTCTCAAGCATGGCTCTACTGATCCCGGTTTTCGCTTTTACCGTCAATATATTAATGACCATGCGCGGCCAGTGGGAGAAATTCTTTACAAATCTACCCTTGCGTTTTGGTCTCACCGGTTTCGTATTCTACTTCCTGGTCAACGTGCAGGGCAGTTTTGAAGCCATCCAGAGCTTCAACCGCCTGACTCATTTCACCAATTTTGTCGTTGCTCATGCTCACCTGGCCTTGTTGGGCGCCTTCACCTTTTTAGGGATGGGCTTGATCGACTACATTCTCCCTCAGGTGTTGAAAAAACCCTTGTATAGCACACGTCTCGTCGAGTGGCAATACTGGTTGATCGTGATCGGTTTTTTGGGTTTCTTCTGGTCGTTGACCATTGCCGGCTTTATTCAGGGCCAGGCTTGGCTGCGAGGCATACCCGAGGTTAATGTAATCCCATTTCTAAGGCCTTATTACATGGCGCGCGCTGTTTTCGGAGCCATGATCGTTCTTTCTGGCATGGTTCAGGCCTTTAACATCTACAAGACCGTTATATCGGATACCCGGCATACCCAGCGCATCGAGTTTTTGGACGCTTTACCCGAGAAGGAGGCCGCAGCATGAGCGCGATCCCGGAGATCCCGTCGGAACCAGTCCATCCCGATACCTGGCCGGCTCATCCGCCAAAGAAGATGCTCATGGGTCCATTGATGGTGACCGTTGGGAGTCTGCTGGCTTTCTTTACGGTGGTGCTAATGGTCGTTTTCCTTCCTATTAACACCTTTGAACCGCCTCCGTCGACCAACTGGCGAGCGATGAGTATAGAAGAGAACAACGGACGAAACATCTTTCTGGAGAATGGTTGCATCTACTGTCATAGCGGTTTTACCAGGCCGCAAGATGTGCTTGCCAGTCAATATTATGTCTATGCACGCGCTTCAGAGCCCGGCGATTACGTGGGCGAAGGCGACTCCCCAAATCTATTTGGCACCATCCGCACCGGACCGGATCTTTCACAATCCGGGGGTTTCCATCCTGACGACTGGCATTACGCGCATTACTTTAACGCTCGTTTCACGACGCCGTTCTCGGTGATGCCTTCTTTCAAGTTCCTTACAAAAGACCAGTTGTTGAGCCTGGTAAGTTTTACCCAGGCGCGTGGCGACAAGCTGGCTGACCTGCGCACCCAGCACCAAAACAATCTCAAAGCCCTGGAGTTTGCCTCGGGCAACGTGGCTGCAAATGGAGAAAACGGAGATCGTTCGGACGGCTACCCAGCAGCCAGCGCCGTTAAGAACTTGATGTTGATCGACCGTGGTTATTGGTTTGCCGATAATCCGCTGCCGGTGACAGCAGAAAATTTACTGCGCGGCCGCCAGGTGTTCGAGGAACGCTGCAACGGCTGCCATGGTAGCCAGGGAAATGGCAATGGGCCGGCAGCTTTCTATCTCAACCCCACCCCGGCTGCCTTTGACGTGGCCGACGATCAAGCGCATGGCTCTGACACCTCGCCCGGCGCCTATTACTGGCGTATATTACGCGGGGTTCCCGGCACAGGCATGGAAAATTTTGGCACACGCCTCAGCGTGGATGATATCTGGAAAGTAGTCCTTTTTCTCAAGACCATCCCAAACGGAGGTCTGACCGCCGATTTGCCCACCCCCGATTTGTACATCCCATGGGAAGGTTATCCTGGCATTTTCAAGTGGGCTGGCTGCTTCTATCCCGAAGAGCAACAATATAAGATCGGTCAACTCTATGATAATGCTCCGGTTGGGATCGGAGATGTACCTGGAATAGTGGGAGATGGCAAAGTAAATCCTGTTTATGCCGTCGTGTTGTGGGAAGTGAACAAAAACGCCCGCCCGTGTGGTAGCAAAGGCTACCAACAAGTCGCGTTGCAGGACATCCTCGCTGATGCCCAGAAGCGCAGCGATAGCTATGCCCGCCAGGGTGAAGATCAGATCTCGTTCATCCCCACCTCGATGATCGACCTTAGCCAGATGCCTCCCCAATGGCTAGAGCAGGTATGGGATAAGCCCAACCCATACATTGAACCTGCCGCGGGTAATCGTTAATCACTTAGCAGGCAAGAAGGAGGTTCCCATGAACAAAATCCATCTCTTTATTTTTTTTATAAGCTTCCTGGCGCTTCTCCTCATTACAGTAACCCATCCCGCTCTGGCAGCGCCGCCGGCTCATGAAGCCCCGACAGGCAGTGAGTGGGTGATGGCCGACTGGATGTTCCTGAGCTTTGGGTTGTTCGCGGGTGTGGGCATGCTTGCCTTCCTGATCGCCTTGAAACTCGGCTTGCTCAGCAATATAGAAGAGGCCAAATATTATCTCCTCGAAATAGAAGAAGAGGATGATTACTATATCCCTGATTGGATCCGTTCAGGAGGTGGATCATGAATCCCGAAGTCCCTACAGGTAGTACCAGTGAAATCGTCCAACAATATTTCAATTACTTGTACCAATATTGGTTGAGCAAAACTAGCCAAAACTACTACATCCATTGGGATACGCTGGCCTGGGTAGCGTTATGGATATTCGTTCTTACGGCGGGATTTTACGCCTACACGCGTTGGCAACGCTATGCTCATGAACCCAAAGAGCCTTACCCGGTGGAATCGTACAATGGCTACATCCAGGAGACGAATGGGCCAGTTGGTCCATTTCTCAACCTCTTTTTTGGCGCGGTATTCATCTGGCTGGTGGTGATGACCATCCTTAACTTGATCAATGGTCAACTCTATTAGGAGAAGTTGCCATGAGTTCGATTATCGCTTATTCACAAGTGGTCGAAGCTGTCTTGTCGAAAGAGGCCTGGGATGAAACCTATTTTTCTTTACTGTCCCTCAAATCTCATTTACAGTCCCTGCCCGGCTGGCAACGGATTGATATCTGGGCTCAGGAGAAGAGCAGCGAGGACGTGAAAGTGCTGGTGGTCACCAATTGGGATTTCCCGGAACAACTGTCCTCCTGGGTGGAGTACGGCGTCTCGGTAGACGCCATCCTGCGAGCCATGCAGCCGCCGCCCCGGTCTGTAAATGTGAACTATTTTGAAGAAATAGGGTAAGTACTCGGTAGTCAAGGAGGTTTATATGGATACCCCATTGAATGAAAAAGAACCCATCGCTCCCGTGCGATCGCCCTCCCCTGGAGAGCATCCAAACACCCACCTGGAACGCGAAGACAAACGCTGGAATCCCCGGCAGCAGTTGCGCGATTGGATCATTTTACTGGTCATGATCCTTATTTACCTGACCTGGGCCGGGGTCGTTTATCTATTTGAGCCGGGAATCCGATAATTTACAGGGAGAGATAAGACATGTTTTTACTGGAATGGACTGCAAGTGATCTCCTTTTGATGCTGGTGGCCGCTGCTGCTTTAATCGGCACAGTGTTGTGGTTGGTTCCGGGTGTTCAAGTGCCCCTCAAACGCGAATATATTCAGGCCGAGATCACCGCCTATGACCAGCAGATCCCCCGCTATTTCCTGGCCGCCGCCCTGGCGCTGGTTATTGGCAGCTTCCATATCATTGTCAAAAGCGTGCCGGGTTTTTGGCAGTGGCTCTGGCAGGCCGGCTACGGTGGTCACCTCTTCCGTGATCTGGCCAATTCGCACATCATCATCGTTGGCGGTGGGACCGTGCTACTCACTGGTCTCACCTGGTATGTCCTGCCGCGTATTACCAACCGGCCGTTATATAGCGCCTCCCTTGCCGGCGCATCCTTTTGGTTCACTGTCATCGGGGTTTTTGGGTTCTACCTGGCTTGGTTGATCCTGGGGTTGGTTGAAGGGTACATGGTGAGCCACGGATGGGATTACATGGCTGCGAAAGAAGCGCTGGGCGCTTGGCATCGCGTCCCAACCCGCCTTACGTCCTCCATCATGGGGGTGGGTTACTGGACGTACGTGCTCAACGTTTTCCTAACCGTCTGGGCTGCCCGGCATATCGCTCACAAACCGCTCGGTTATCTGACAAAATTTATACTCGTATCAGCAGCTGCCCTCTTTGTAGGCACCGTCCAGGGTGTGCTCCAGGTATTACCTGCTAACGCAGATTGGATTCACTATGCGGGCAAATATGGGGAATTCATAGACCCGATCAGCCACGCCCACGTGAACCTGGTCACTGGTATGATGGTGGCTCTGGTAGGCCTGCTGGCGTACTTCGGTCCTCGTATGGGCGGCAAACCAATCAAGGAGCGGACTGTCAACCGTATCTTTTGGATCCTGGTTCCCGGCTCCCTCGCTTTTTACCTAACCTTCTTACTTCTTGGATTGATCCTGGGAGGAGCAGCCAACGGCGAAGGCGGTATCCAGATTCCGTCGCTGGTGCCCATCCTATCCAAGCGAATGCCTCTGCTTCTATCCATTGCCGGTATGCTGATGCTGAGCGGTTTCTGGGCATACTTTATCGCCCTCTGGCGAGGTTTAAACCCGCATTCTCTTCTATCTCAGATACGTGAAGCCAGGCCATCGGCTTTCTGGCTGATCTCTAGCCTTGCGCTGGTAGCAGGCACTTTTCAGGGCTTGCTTCAGTTACTCCCACCCACTTTGCGCATCTTCACCATACCGGAAGAAGTTCCAAACATCCATGCCCAGCTAAACATGATTGGTGGGATCATGTTGGCCTTGATCGGTCTGGTTTACCTGCTCCTACCCGAACTGGTCGGGCAACCCGCCGCACCCCGCTTGGCGCGCCTGAGCCTGTATGGGATTGCCGGAGGCATTGGCGGTTATTACTTGGCCACGCTGGCCATTGGGATGATCCGCTTCAATTTCCTGCAAGGCGGGATGGATGATGCCCAGGCCGCATTACGCTTAGGGTGGGCCGCTCCGGCCACGCTTCTGCTAACAGCATTGCCGATGCTGGTTGGTTTTGCCTCTTTTTGGGTCGCAGTCTTGCGCTCTACCCGGGCTTATCGAGCTGAGATGGCAACCGGTATTGTCCAGGCCCCATATCGATTTTCTGGGCCGATGCCTGCCCGCTTAAAGCACATCCCGATCGGCTACGTGCTGGGGATGGAGTTTGCTGGTGGGCTCTTCGGCTGGCCGGGCATTGGCTGGCTCTATGCTGGACAGGCAATGCCCGCCATCGCCCTCTTGTTGATCGGGCCTTCGGTCGCCTGGGCCATGTTCCCCATGCTTTTCTCCCCTTTTACCGGTACGCCCCTGTCCCAATGGGGCTGGCCGGTTTTGCTGGTCTGGCTGCCAATCTCTGCATTGGCCAGCAGCAGCCTGCTGGCCAGGTTTCTGCGCCGCACGCGCGCCAGAGATACCGGTAGCAGTTCGATTCAGATCAAACAAAATACCCTGCCTCTCCTGCAAAAGCCTTTACACCGGCATATCCCCCCTGGAATGTTGATTGGAGTTGGCCTGGTAACGATGGTATTGTTGAGCATACCGCTCGTGCCGTTAGGAATGGGTATTCCCAAAGGCTCGGCTGGGCAGCCCGTGCTGAGCCAGCTCCCCGAGCACGCCAACGGCGCATACCTGGCTGTCAATGATGGCACCCGTTCTGGGCTGGTAAAGCTGTTCCCGTGGAGTTTCCCCCTTGACGATTTTCCTGAAGAATCTCCAACCATCAGCCCAAATCAAATCCAGGGATTATTCATCAACCAGAAAGGGCTGGATGATCCAACGCGTTACCAGCTATTCCACCTGGACGATGGGGAGCAGGTCTCCCTGCAGACGCGTGAGGTGAGCTTTCAGCGCCAGCTGGAAATGACCCTCAGGACGCCTTTGCCGACTGGGAAATATGTGTTGGATATTCCCTCGGGTGGTATGTTCGCCGGGCGAGAGTATTATTATTTCCGTGTCGATCCTGCGGCAATGAGCCTACCAGCGCTGGAAACGCTGCCCAAGACGGCCTCCCTTACCGATGAGCCTATCCCACAGAGCAGCAGGGCGGCTAGTCCTGGTTTTTGGCTGGAAATATTGCCTTTGAGCTCAACGGTTATCAGCGCCTGGATGGCTTTTATTATGCTAAGACGGATGCGCCAGAAACTACGCCCTCAAGAAGTGGCCTGGGCTTTAGCCTTCCTTATGTTTGCCATAGCGGCCGGCAGCCAGGTGGTAGGAGACCTGGCAGGGTGGACGCCGACCCTGGCGCGCCTGTACTATGTCAATGGGGCGACCCTGGTCGTAGGTTGGCTAGGTCTGGGGACCTGGCTGGTGCTTATCCATAAACCCTGGCTAAGAAACCTCGGATTGTGGGCGATGATCTTGCTTTCCGGCTATGCCATTGGGCTGGTCAGTCTGTCTCCTGTGGACTCGCTAAACCTGGCTACAGAAGGCTGGCACGCATTGAGTAAGCCTCAATTGCTAACGGTTCTGACCATTGCCATCAACAGCCTGGGCACCCTGGTATTAGTGGGCGGCGCCCTGTGGTCCGCCTGGGCATTTTGGCGCAAAGGTATCTTGCAGGAGCGCATGGTGGGTCTCATCCTCCTGGCGGTTGGCGCACTGGTGGTGGCTGCTGGCGGCAGCCTGACTCGCCTGGGCCATCCACAATACCTCTATATTGCCATGAGTCTCGGCATTGGGTTGATTTTCTGGGGTTATCTTCAAACCATTCGCCCGGCGAGAACGGTTACGTAGGGTTTTCCCTTCATTGCTATGAGTTCATCTGATAGTTATGGAGCTGAAATGTACATTCTGCGTATAGAACATCCTGTCCCCGACTTCGACGGCTGGAAGAAAGCCTTTGATATCGATCTTGTAGATCGGGAGAAGTAGGGCGTGCGCCGTTACCAGGTCTTGCGGCCAGTCGACGATGCAAACTATGTCTTGATCGACCTCGAGTTCGACACCATGAGTCAGACAGAGGCCTTACTCTCCGCAATGCGCGTCGTATGAGGTCGCGTCCAGGGCACGATAATGATGAACCCCCAGGCGCGCATCGTCGAGGTAGTGGAAACCAAGGAATACTGATTTCCCACGACCCGGAATCCAGGGTTGAACCCGGTGGTCAGGAGAGTTGCAAGGTGTTCTTGATCTGATGCTGGACCATTCGCAACTCTGGATAACAGATTTATGCCTGGCACGCATTGGCCATTATTCTTACTTTTCGCCCTCATCGTGTTGGTGACGTCACTAGGGGTATTTGGTTTTCTCAGACGGAAACAGGCAAGTCGGGCAGGCAACCTGGATAACAGCGCCTGGTTCCTGATCATCCTTCTCATCATGGCGATCTTGAGCATCGGTATATTCATCGCTTTTACTTTCCTGGGTGGTATCGTTGGTTGAAAGGACTATGGGGGTGGTTGGGTAAAATGCTGCCAGTAAAGGTTTTATTCAGTAATTTAATGATTTCTTAGGAATACTAGCAGGCTTCTATAAGGACTTAAGCAGCCTCTGGGGGATACACTACTGAGGAAAATTCAGCCTATAGAAAGGAATAAATCATACAAAGTGTTGATTACCGAATTGCCATGTTATCCCGTATGGATAATGCAAAAACCCGAACTAACTTCCTGGCTAAAATTGCGCAACGCTGGGATAACGCCGTTCACCGTGAGTTGCGCCGGTTTGCTCAATATCAATGGCCCGACACCCGTTTGCTGGGGCTGGCCCTCATTCGCAGCTATCGCATACGGAAACAGCTTTAATCGGAGACGATTGTGTGGTGGATCGAGCGCGACATTCCAACATTTAACCGTTATCGCTGTGAGGCGTACCGCGTGGAATTAAGCCTCGCGGGGCCAGATCAACCCCTGCTGGTTGTTCGCAATCATCCACCGCCAGTTTGGACCTGCGCTGGATCCATGAAGCGATCTTTAAACACAGTCTAAGAGAGATGGAAATGAAACAACAGACAATATTGCTAGGTCGCATCTTCAATATCCCAATCGGGCTGGATTATTCCTGGTTTTTAATCTTTATTCTGCTCACCTGGTCCATGGCCAGCAGCTACTATCCCGCCGAATTTAAAAACTGGCCTGCGTTCCAATATTGGGTGATTGGCGCAGCCACCGCTATCTTGCTCTTTGTATGTGTGCTGCTGCATGAATTAGGGCATTCGGTGGTCGCTCTGCGCTATAGGATCCCGGTACGCAGCATCACCCTGTTCATCTTCGGTGGCGTCGCCCAGATTGCCGCCGAACCTCCCAGCGCTGCCGCGGAATTCTGGATTGCCATTGCCGGCCCGATCGTCAGTTTCGCGCTGGCAGGATTGTTCGGCTTGGCCCAATCCGCGGTCTCCAGCCTCACGCCTTTGCTTGCGTTAATGAAATACCTGGCCTATATCAACGGCATTCTGGGTTTATTCAACTTGATTCCAGGCTTTCCCCTGGATGGCGGGCGCGTCTTTCGAGCGGTTGTTTGGGGAATAACCCGCAATTTTCGCCGCGCCACCCTGGTCGCTGCCACAACTGGGCGCATCTTTGCCTTCTTATTCATCCTCTACGGTGTATGGCAGATATTCTCTGGTAACTTTGTAGGCGGCCTGTGGATTGCTTTTATTGGCTGGTTTCTGGAGAGCGCTGCGGCCAGCCAGGTACAGCAACAGACCATCCATGACCTGTTAACAGGACACAAGGTATCGCAGGCAATGACACGCAGTTACACTACCATCTCTCCCGACGCTACCCTGCAGCAACTGGCTGACGAACACATCCTGGGCATGGGTCGGCGTTTCTTTGTGGTTCAAGACGAAGGGGATGTATTGGGACTGTTAACCCTGCACAACATCAAGGAAGTGCCTCGATCCGAATGGGCCGAAGCCAAAGCCGTCAAGACCATGCTCCCTGCTGCGCAGATGCACCGGGTCAGACCTGAAACGGAACTGTGGAGCGCCCTGGAACAGATGGATAAAGATGGCGTTAATCAACTGCCGGTGATGGTCGATGGCACCCTTCTCGGTATCCTCAACCGTGAGAGCGTTATCAGCTTTCTTAGAACTTTGCAGGAGATCAAAAAAGAGTAATTTTGGCAAGAGTATGCTTAACGCATGCCATGAAGCAACTGGCGTTGAGGAGATAATTATGGACATACCAATAAACGCAGAAGTGTTTTGTTCAGATGGGCTGTGCGGCCATACAACCTGCATCACCGTCAACCCGATTACACAGAAGATCACCCACGTTGTGGTCAGAGAGAAGCAATCGCCCCATACCGAACGTCTGGTGCCGGAAGATTTCATCCTGAAAGCGACGCCAGAAACCATCCACCTGAGATGCGACAACACCGAACTGTCCGCGTTAGACGAGTTCGTTGCATACCGTTTTGTGCGAGCTGATATTCCCCCACTTTACCCACTGGGAGATTATACAGTCTTCTGGCCTTTGGCTGTCGCTGAGGAAACGACCCTCGTGTCGAAAGAGGAACGAATTCCACCAGGCGAGTTAGCCATTCACCGCGGGGCCAGGGTGGAAGCCAGCGACGGCCTTATAGGCCGGGTGGACGAATTTCTGGTAGACACATCTGATGGGAGGATCACCCACTTGATCCTGCGTGAAGGCCATCTATGGGGCCAGAAGGACGTGACCATCCCTGTCTCGCAAATCGACCATTTTGGAGCGGATACAGCATACCTGAAATTAGACAAGGACAGCATTGAAAAGTTGCCGGCCATCCCGGTGCGTCGCTGGAGTCTATGAGATGCAAGAACAACCTACCCCCCGGCAAAAACCGCGCATATCCTGGACCTGGTGGCTGCTTTTCCTGGTCTTGATGGTCTGGAACCTGTGGTCGTTCTTGCCCAGAAGCCAGCCAGAGATCAACTTGCCCTACAGCTCGTTCCTGGATTTTGTGAAGAGCGGCACGGTTGCCAGCATACAGATCAGCGGCAGCGATATAACCGGACAATTCCTGAAACCGGTCACCTGGCCAGAAAATCCAATACCCATCCCGTCTGATGCTAGTGCCGCACAATCCACACCTGCAGGTGGAACCGATTATTCAGTTTTCAAAACAACTTTTCCAGAGGTCGAAGGCGACCCAAACCTGCTTGCATTCCTGAGCGCACATAACGTAGAGGTGAATGTAGTCCCTCCACCCAGCCCCTGGTTTACGATCCTGTTGACAGACGGTATGCCATTGTTGCTCATGGTGGTGTTTCTGGTATGGATAGGTCGCAGCGCCGCGCAAAGCCAGGCGGGCATCTTCCGATTCGGGCGCAGCAAACCCCGACAGTTCGCTGGGGACCTCCCACAGGTGACGTTCGAAGACATCGCCGGAGCAGATGAAGCCAAAGGGGAGCTGAAAGAGGTGGTGGATTTTCTGCGCCATCCAGGAAATTACTATAAGCTGGGAGCGCGCATCCCGCGCGGCGTGTTGTTGGTCGGACCTCCTGGCACTGGTAAGACACTTTTGGCTCGGGCGGTTGCAGGCGAAGCCGGCGTACCCTTCTTCAGCATCAGTGCTTCAGAGTTCGTTGAGATGTTCGTCGGTGTCGGCGCCAGCCGTGTGCGAGACCTTTTCGAACAAGCCAAAGCAACGGCTCCAGGTATCGTCTTCATTGATGAGTTGGACGCGGTAGGGAGACGGCGAGGTGCTGGCCTTGGCGCAGTCAACGACGAGCGCGAGCAAACCCTCAACCAGCTTCTGGTGGAGATGGATGGTTTTGATGAACATCATCAGCTGATCATCCTGGCTGCCACCAATCGGCCGGATGTGCTCGATCCGGCCTTGCTGAGACCCGGCCGCTTCGACCGCCAGGTGACCGTTGGACTACCTGATCGCCAGGGCCGCCAGGGCATCCTGCACATCCATACCCGCCAGCTTCAACTAGACCCGGACGTAAACCTGGGGCTCCTGGCTCGCACTACTACCGGCTTCAACGGCGCAGATCTGGCGAATCTGTGCAATGAGGCGGCGCTGATCGCTGCCCGCGAGAAGCATGAAATGGTGAAAATGGTTGATTTTGAAGAAGCCCTGGACCGGATCCTTCTCGGAACCACTCGCACCATCCTGCTCAATGACCACGAGCGCCTCACGGTCGCTTACCACGAAGCCGGGCACGCCATGGTGGCCTGGCTTACCCCTTTCGCTGACCCGGTGCACAAGGTTACGATCATCCCGCACGGCCGGGCGCTTGGCGTCACCGAGCAAATGCCCAGCGATGATACCTACAACTACAGTCGAAGTTACCTGGCAGCGAGATTAGCAGTGATATTGGGGGGCCGCGCCGCCGAAGAGATAGCCCTGGATGACATTACAACCGGCGCGGAAAATGACCTGGTGGAAGCCACCCGCCTGGCCAGGCGTATGATTACCCGCTGGGGAATGGGCAGTCTGGGGCTGATGGCGTTCAGTGCCGACGAAGAACAACCTTTCTTGGGGTACGAGCTCTCCCAGGGTCGAGACTATAGCGAAGAAACTGCCGCCCGCATCGACCAGGATGTCCAGCACATCCTTCAAGAACGTTACCAGACCGTAAGAAACCTGCTGACAGAGACTCGCCAACAACTGGACCGGTTGGTGCAGGTGCTCTTGCATGACGAGACCATCGACCAGGGAACTCTGCTGAAAATTCTGGGGCCGCGCATCCTTGCCCCAGCTCCCGAGATCTCCCAGCCTGTCGAAGCGGCCCAGGTGCAGTAAATGAATCCAATGGCTTTCACAAACTTTATCCCGATTTGATCGAATGGGAATCTTGCCTTGAAACCCGATCTCGTCATTACCCTGGTAATCCTGACAACCGCGATTGTTATGTTTATTAGCGAACGGCTCTCGGTTGATTTGGTGGCGCTCCCGTTACTGATGTCTTCGGGCTGGATGGCGATCCCCAGGTGCTACGCTTGATGGCTTGCGGAGCTACAAACCACCAGATTGCAGAGCAACTCGTGATCACTGTCGGGACCGTGAAAAGCCACATCAACCATATTTTTAGGAAGCTGGATGCCCATAACCGAACCGAAGCTGTGGTACGTGCGCGAGGATTGGGCTTGATCGAAATCTAACCTGAAATCTAACTTTTGGTAGATGACTGCGAACTGGCTTACCGTTATGCATAGTTCTATGCTGGATTATGCCCGACAACGAGCATTAGAAGCACAGAGGATTCCTTGCAGGGCCGTTTTAGCGACGAGCGGGCCTGCTGGCATTCAGGCAGATGAGTTTCCCTGCGAAGCGATTGACCTCGACCTATACCTTTTGGTGCCAAAAACCTCCGATCACCTGTTCAACCTGGAGCATGATTCCACCGTAACCTTGCTAACTGCCGGGTGGGAACTGAAAGGACAAGCTCAGATTATCCCTCCAGGAGTATCGGATCTCAGGCTGGACCTTTTACGCGAACCGGGCGCAGAATGGTGTGTGCTCGTGCGAGTTGATCCTTGCCGGTCGCGAGAAGGCCCATATATTCACCGCCGTTGTGAATGACCCGCGTGGTCAGGTGGGTCGCTACCTTCTCCTCCTCGGCGATCTGCTCTTCGATCGTGAAATGCGTTTCGAAAGCCGCATTCCAGTCGCGGATTGTCTGCAGCATCGCGTCGCGGCTCGCCGGGTTGGGATCGCCATGCGTATAAGCCACAAGCTCAGGTGCCAGCCCATCCTTCATGGCAGCCTGGTCGTTGACGCTGAAGGCTTCGTAGAAACAGCGCACAATGGCTTAGTTTTGCGCCTCCTGGTTTGTCATAGGATAGTTCTCCTCATAGAAACACAATCAGTTCCTTTACCTGTTGGTTGGCGGCGACGGCAGTAGACCCAGTTGCTTTATCATGCCTATGTCGTCAGAGCTAACCCAGACTTCCGCAATTTTGCTGTCCCGGATGCGGTGTATCGCCATCTGTTGCACTGCAATTTGCTTACCGGTTGCCGGCATGCCTTGAAACTCTCCCGTGTGAACGGCATGGAGCGTCAGGCGAGTCACGACTTTGTCATCTTCAGCGATTTGGTCCTCAAACACGTGCTGCCGTTGAGGGAGGCCTGAAAACATTACGTTCATCATGTGTATCACGGCCTCGCGGTTTAACGGAGCGGGCATACCGGGCAAGTGTACAGCAACGTCAGGTGCTAACTGCTCACTGTACGTAGTCAGGTCGTTCTTATCCGCGGTCTCGTAGTTACGGCGCACAATGGTTTTGTTTTGTTCGGTAGTCATTTGGAAGTTCTCCTTTGGATAGAAACCTGA
>Ga0154806_127_pt1 | contig 15779 bp, 30 predicted proteins | sample Rifle2008BG16ft_FD_105814 | JGI IMG/M metagenome (GOLD analysis project Ga0154806, IMG submission 105814) | candidate division Zixibacteria bacterium RBG_16_50_21
TCCCAAAAATCCGTTCAGAATGAAAAGCTGGATAAACCCGGCCCAGGGGGTAGCCAACAAAAAAGTCAAAGCCGTGGCCGTAGCCGCCCCTTTCTGTCGGAGAGTGACCGAGAGCGGAATCGCCCCGCAGGAGCAGACCGAGACCGCCATACCGGCCAATGAAGCCCGCACCAACGAAAGCCAGTCATTCTTGCCGAAGTAGCGCAAAAGAGTCCGGGCCGGGATGAATTCCTGCACTAATCCGGCTACCAGGAAGCCGACAACCATCCAAGGGGCGGTGTCTTTCAAAAGGTCCAGAACCGAGCCGGCAAATTTTGCGATTATGGTTTCCATCGGGAAAAATAAAAATGGGCCATCCCTTAAGGATCGCCCACCAGCTCATCTTTCTATTATCTTACGCCTTCTGTTCGGCGGCTTTCTGTTGTTTGGCTTCTTTCTTGGCTTCCTTCTTGTCTTTCTTTTTCTCGATTTTGGGCTTCTCGATTAAAAGCTCCACCGCCGCTAATTCTGCCCCGTCTCCCAATCTTCTCTTTCCCAGCTTAAAGATGCGAGTATACCCACCATTCCGATTGGCAAACTGGGGGGCGATTTCTCTGACCAGCTTCTTGACAATTTCCCGGTCGCCTACTGTGCGGTAAATCTCCCTCTGAGCAGCCAGGTCTCCCTTTTTGGCGAAGGTGATTAGCCTCTCCGCCACCGGCCTTAAGGCCTTGGCCTTGGACTGGGTGGTCTTTACCATCCGGTGCAGAAAAAGAGAGCTGGCCATATTAGCCAGCATGGCCTGTCTGTGGCTGGCGGTCCGGCCCAGCTTGTGAATCTTTTTTCCGTGCTGCGACATGGGGTACTCTCCTATTTAACCGCGGCTGCCTTAGGTTTCTCTTTAAATTTCTCCACGTCCATTCCCCAGGATAAACCCAGGTTCAGCAGTATGGCCGAGAGCTCATTTAAGGACTTGCGCCCGAAATTCCGGAAGCGCAGCATCTCCGCTTCCGATCTTCTGGCCAGCTCTTCCAGGGTCTCGATCTTGGCCGCCTTCAGGCAGTTGCTGGAGCGGACCGATAGTTCCAGTTCGTCAATTCTGGTGCGCAAAAGATTTCTGACCCGCAGGATGTCGTCATCCACTTTTTCCTCTTCCACAACCGGCAGTTCCTCTTCCGATTGGACAAAGACCCCCAGATGGTCTTTCATGATCTTGGCTGCCTGCTTTAAGGCCTCGGCCGGGGTGATGGTTTCATCGGTCCAGATTTCCATAATCAGTTTGTCGTAGTCGGTCCTCTGCCCTACTCTGGTGTTTTCCACCTCGTAGTTGACTTTGGTAACCGGGGAAAAGAAGGAATCCAGGAAAATGGCTCCCACCGGGGCCTCTGCGGTCTTGTTCTGTTCGGCCGAAACGTATCCCCGTCCGGAAGTGACGCTCAACTCCAAGGTCACCTCCCCTTCCTCAGTTAAAGTTAGAAGGTGTTGTTCCGGGTTCATTATCTCAATTTCCGAATCGGTTTTCAGATCGCCGGCCTTGTATTCCTTCTTCTTCTGGGCTTCCAACAGCAAGGTCTTGGGGGGATCCCCCAAAAGCCTTAGGCGGATGGACTTGATGTTCAGAATTATATCGGTCAGGTCCTCGAACACCCCCGGTAAGGTCGAAAACTGGTGCGTCACCCCGCCAAAGCGGGCCGAAGTGACCGCCGCCCCCTGGATGGAAGACAACATAATCCTCCTCAGACTGTTGCCGAAAGTGGTGCCGTAGCCTCTCTCCAAAGGCTCAATGTAGAACTTGCCGTAGGTGTCGCTGGACACCTGTTCATCCTGCCTGATTTCTTTGGGCATGATGATGCTTTTCCATCTCATGGAAGTTTAATCCTCCCTTATTTCCGGCCGCTTGGTGCCGGCCATAAATGATTCACTCTCGCAATTGTTTTCTGGCATCCGTCGCTGATTAAAACTGATTTGAGAGAAAGCTAAGTTACTTGGAGTACAGCTCCACTATCAGCTGTTCCTGGGCTGTCACCGGAATGTCCGCCCTGCGGGGGATCTCTACCAGCTCTCCCTCCAGCCGGGCTTTGTCGAGTCTTAAATAGGGGAGGTCTTCCCGGGCCGACTTCAAGGCCAGATGCACAACCTCCAGATCCCGGCTCTTCTCCCGCACCGAGACAATCTGCCCCGGCCTGACCTCGTAAGAGGGGACATCCACAATCTTACCGTTGACCAAAAAGTGGCGGTGTCTGACCATTTGTCTGGCAGCCCGGCGGGAGGGGGCAAAACCCAGCCGGAAGACTAAATTGTCCAGCCGGCACTCCAGGAATTGTAACAAATTCTCTCCAGTGATTCCCTTTTTGTTATTGGCCTTTTCAAAATAGCTGTGGAACTGCTCTTCCAATAAACCGAAAGTCCTTTTGAGTTTCTGCTTTTCCCGCAGGCGGAGGCTGTAGCCTCCCTCTCTGCGGCGGGTCTCCTGTCCGTGTTCTCCCGGAGAGTAGGGCCTTCTCTCAAAGGCGCACTTTTCGGTGTAGCAGCGGCTGCCCTTCAGGAAGAGCTTTTCCCCTTCCCTGCGGCAGATTTTACAAACCGGTCCGGTATAGCGTGCCATTTATCTCTCTATTCTCAAGTTTGAATTAGACTCTTCTGCGTTTGGGTGCCCGGCAGCCGTTGTGGGGAATGGGGGTAACATCTTTTATTATGCTGATTTCCAATCCCGCTGCCTGAAGGGATCGAATGGCCGACTCCCGGCCTGAGCCCGGTCCTTTGACCCAGACATCGACTCTTCTTACGCCCAACTCCAATGCGGTCCGGGCACAGTTCTCAGCCGCCACTCCGGCCGCAAAGGGGGTCGATTTTTTGGAGCCCTTGAAGCCGACTCTGCCGGCTGAGGCCCAGCAAATAGTGTTGCCCCGGGTGTCGGTAATGGTCACCACGGTATTGTTGAAAGTAGCCTTAATGTGGGCGATTCCTACCGGCTCCGCCCGTCCGGTTCTTTTTTTTGCCTTTTTTACATCAGTCTCTGCCATGCTCTATCCTCGAAGAGATTATGTCGGCGCAGGAGCAGGTTTCCTGGTGCCGACGGTTTTGCGGGGACCTTTTCTGGTCCGGGCATTGGTTTTGGTCCTCTGGCCGCGGACCGGCAACCCTTTGCGGTGCCTCAGGCCCCGGTAGGTGCCGACGTCCATCAGCCGTTTAATGTTCATGGCGATTTCAGTCCGTAGGGCCCCTTCCACTTTGTAATCGCTTTCGATGGCCTGCCTCAGCTTGGCAATCTGCTCCTCGGTCAGCTGGTGGACCCGGGTGTGGGTCGGTATTCCGGTTTTTTCCAGAATGTTTTTGGAGGAAGTCCGCCCCAGGCCGTAAATGTAGGGCAGGGCCGCCAGAATAATCTTGTCCTTGGGTAAATCAACTCCTGCTATACGCGCCATTTTTTACTTTAACCCTGTCTCTGTTTGTGCTTGGGGTTGTCGCAGATTACCCTCAAGATGCCGTTGCGGCTGACAATTTTGCACTTCTCACAGCGCTTTTTTATGGATGATCTGACTTTCACGTTTTATTTGTAGCGGTAGACGATTCTTCCCCGGGTTAAATCGTAGGGGGAGAGTTCAACCGTCACCTTGTCTCCCGGCAGTATCCTTATAAAATGCATCCTCATTTTTCCTGATACATGTGCCAAAATTTTGTGTCCGTTGTCTAGCTCTACTCTGAACATGGCGTTGGGAAGAGGCTCGATAACTTTGCCTTCAACCTGTATGGTCTCCTCTTTTCCCATCAAAACTTTAAATATACCCCTTCAATTTAAATTTGTCAAGACCTGCGGTCCATTTTCTCTGACTGCTACGGTGTGCTCAAAATGGGCGGAAAGTGAGCCATCCTGGGAGACAATGGTCCAGCCATCCGGCTTGGTAACCACCTTGGAAGTGCCGGCATTGACCATGGGCTCAATGGCAAAAACCATCCCCGGGACTAAGCTTGGGCCGCTCTTGGGCTTGCCAAAATTGGGAACCTGAGGGTCCTCGTGCATCTGCTTGCCGATTCCATGCCCGACCAGGTCTCTGACTACCGCGAACCCATTATCCTCCACGTAGGCCTGGATGGAGGCTGAAATGTCACCTAAGTAATTGCCTACTCTGGCCTTATCTAATCCGATTTTGAGCGCTTTCTTGGTCACCTCCAGAAGCCGGGCCGCTTCGGGGCTTATCTGGTTGACGGCGAAGGTAGCTGCACCATCTGCGTAGTAGCCTTCTTTTAGGACTCCGATGTCGACGGAGACAATCTGTCCAGCCACCAGCTCTCTTTCCCCCGGTATCCCGTGCACTACCTCTTCGTCAATGGAGACACAGATGTTGGCCGGGTACCCCCGGTAGCCGAAGAAAGCAGGCTGGGCTTTTTCTGACTCGATGTACTCTTTGGCCAGCCGGTCCAGCTCTTTAGTCTTTACTCCCGGCCTTATGGCCTGGCGTACGGTATCGATTGCCTGGGCTACTATTTTTCCGTTTTTCTTCATGATTTCGATTTCCCGCGGGGATTTCAAATAGATCATCGCTTTCTTTTGGAAACCTATCCGCTTGCCTTTTGCCTGACTAGGGCCTGGATGGATTGGGATACTTCCTCGGGTGAAAGGGAAGCATTCACTTCCGCCAATTTCTTTTTTCCCCGGTAATACTCTTCCAACGGCTCGGTCTGTTTTCGGTAGACCTTGATACGGTGGCGGACCACCTCTTCTTGGTCATCTTTTCGCTTTTCCAGCCGGCCGCCGCATTTGTCGCAGATTCCCTCTCTCTGTGGAGGGTTGAGAAAAAGATTAAAATTGGAATTGCATCGGGGGCAAACCAGCCTCCCGGTCAACCGCTTGATTAACATCTCCTCCGGCAGGGAGAATTTGATGACCAGATCGATTCTCTTGCCGTTTTGAGCCAGCATCTGCTCCAGTTTTTCGGCCTGGACTAAATTGCGGGGGAAACCATCCAGAAGATACCCCTGGCTGGATTTGGAATCAGCCATTTCGGTTTTTATGAAGTCTATCATCAGATCGTCGGGGACCAGCTCACCCTTATCCATGTAGCTTTTGGCCTTTTTGCCCAGCTCGGTGTTGTTTTTTACGGCGGCTCTTAAGATGTCTCCGCTGGAAAGGTGCCTGGATTTCAGCTGTGATTCCAAATATCTGGCTTGGGTGCCTTTGCCCGAGCCCGGGGGTCCCAAAAGGATTAGAAACATGGCGGTCCAACTTTAGAATGACCTGCCCCGGATGCGCCCCTTCTTCATGAATCCCTCGTAGTGCCGCATCAAAAGATGGGATTCAATCTGCTGCAGAGTATCTAAGGCCACGCCCACCACGATTAAAATGCTGGTGCCGCCGAAATAAAACTGCACTCCCATGGAGGAGATTAAGAAGTAAGGCAAGATGGCCACCACCGCGAAAAATATCGCTCCCGGCAGGGTGATTCTGGTCAAGACCCGGTCAATGTACTCGGAGGTGTTCTTGCCCGGACGAACTCCGGGGATGAATCCTCCGTTTTTGCGCATGTTGTCGGCCAAATCCACCGGATTGAAAACTACCGCAGTGTAAAAATAGGCGAAAAAGACGATCAAGAGAGCGTAAAGCAAACTGTACAGCCATCCTCCAGGATTAAAGAGCATGGCTAAATCCTGCATCACCGTACTGTTGGGGAAAAATGAAGTCAGGGTACTGGGGGCAAACATAATCGACTGGGCAAAGATGATGGGAATGATTCCGGCGGTGTTGACCGATAGGGGTAAATGGGTGGCCTGCCCGCCGTAAATTCTACGTCCTACCACTCTTTTGGCGTATTGAACCGGTATTCTTCTCTGGGCCCGGGTGACCAGAACTACCGAGGCTATTACTATGATAATCAGGGCTATCATGGCCACTTCGGTTAGAAGGCTTCTCTGGCCGGATAAGAGGAGTCTTCCTTCGTCTAAAACGGACTGGGGCAGGCGGGCGATGATTCCTATAAATATGATCAGAGAAATTCCATTGCCGATTCCTTTATCATTAATCTGTTCCCCCAGCCACATGATGAAAATTGTGCCTGAGGTCATGGTCAGCATGGTTAATAGCTTGAAGCCCAGGCCGGGATGGGGGACTACTCCGCCTACCTGGGAGTTCATTCCTTCCAGGTAAACCGCCATGCCTAAGGATTGAACTATGGCGATTAAAACCGTCCCGTAGCGGGTGTATTGGGTAATTTTTCTGCGCCCTTCTTCTCCCTCTTTTTGCAAACGCTGGATGAAAGGAATTACCGTGCCTACCAGCTGCATGATAATCGAGGCGGAGATGTAGGGCATGATACCCAGGGCAAAGACCGCCGCATTCTGGAAAGCCCCACCCACGAACAGATCGTACAAGCCGAACAGGGTCCCGGCCGTGGCTTGCATGAACTGGGCCAAAGCCTCGGCGTTGACTCCGGGAGTAGGGATGTAAGCCCCCAGACGGTAGACCGCCAGAATTCCCAGGGTGAAAAGGATCCGGCGCCTCAACTCCGGAATCCGGGCGATATTCTGAAAAGTCCCGATCATTCCTTGATTATTTCAGCCTTGCCGCCAGCGGCTTGAATTTTCTGCAGGGCTGACTTGCTGAAGGCGTGGGCCTGAATGGACAAAGCGGACTTTACTTCCCCCTGGCCCAGGACCTTCACCGGCCGGTCTGCGTATTTGATTAAACCGGCATTTTTCAGGGAAAGAGGAGCGATGTTTTCCTGGCTGCCCAGTTTTACCAGGGAGCCCAGGTTGACAATCTGCATTTCTGCTTTGTTAAGAGAGCGAAAGCCTCTTTTGGGCAATCTTCTCTGCAGAGGCATCTGCCCCCCTTCAAACCAGGGATGGGACCCTCCTCCGGCCCGGGACTGCTGTCCTTTATGGCCCTTGGTGGAGGTTCCGCCGTGGCCGGACCCGGAACCCCGGCCGATTCTCTTTCTTTTCTTGACTGCCCCTTTAGGGGGAGAAAGCTGGTTGAGCTTCAGCAAAACTTACTTTCCTTTCTTGACTTCTTCTACTTGTACCAGGTGCTTCACTTTTTCAATCATCCCCCGGATTTGAGGGGTATCGGTGTGAATGATCGAATGATGCAATCTCCTCAAGCCCAGGGTCCGCACCGTGATCTTCTGATTCTGGGTGTAGCCGATGGCTGATTTGATTTGGGTTATCTGGATTCTTTTGGCCATGGTTAGTTATTCGGTCGGCTCGGGTTTAGTTGTTTCCAAAAAGGGCTGCAGCGCCAGGTAGTTTTTCAGCTTTGTCAGGCCGTCGAAAGTGGCCTTGACCACGTTGTGGGGATTGGAGGTGCCGAAGGACTTGCTCAAAATGTCCTGTATGCCGGCCACTTCTAGAACCGCCCGCACTGCTCCTCCGGCGATAACGCCGGTCCCATTGGCGGCCGGCCGGAGCAAAACTTTGGCAGCCCCGTATCGCCCGGTGACCTGGTGGGGGATGGTGGTGTCTTTTAGGATAAACTTGAGCATGTTGCGCCGGGCCGCCTCATTGGCTTTGCGGATGGCCTCAGATACCTCTCTGGCTTTGCCCAGACCAACCCCCACTCTGCCTTTACGGTCACCCACCGCCACCAGGGCGCTGAACCTGAATCTCTTGCCTCCTTTGACCACCTTGGCCACCCGGTTGACCGAGATGACCCTTTCTTCCAGTTCGGCGGCCTGAAAGCTCTCTTGGCTGGAAAAGTAACTCCCTTCTCTGGCTAGAATTTTAATCCTCCTTCTCTGGCTCCCTCAGCTAAAGCTTTGACCCGGCCGTGATATAGGTAGAGGGAGCGGTCAAACACCACCTGGTTAATCCCTTTGGCTTTGGCCTTATCGGCCAGAACCTGTCCCACTAATTTGCTGACTTCAACCTTTTTCATTCCGTTTTTGATTTGGGGCTTCAACTCCTCGGTCAGGCTGGAGCAGCCGGTCAAAACCTTTCCGGCTTGATCATTGACCAGTTGGGCATAGATCTGTTTGTTGGAGCGGAAAACTACCAGACGGGGCCTCTCGGCTGTACCCTTTAATCTCTTCTTGACTCTCAGCCGTCGGCGCAAAGACCTTATTTCTGCTCTCTTGGTGCTTATCATTTTTTCTTAAGCGGCGGTTTTTCCGGCTTTCTTCCTGACTCTCTCCTCTGTGTAGCGGATCCCTTTGCCTTTGTAGGGCTCCGGCGGCCTGAAGGAGCGAATCTTGGCCGCCACCATTCCGACCAACTCTTTGTCGCAGCCGGTGACAGTAATCTTTACTCCGCCCGGGGCGTCCAGTTTAATACCCGGCGGGGAGACAAAGACAACCGGATGCGAAAAGCCTAACTGCAGGGTCAGACGGTCTCCGGCCAACTCGGCCCGGTATCCGACTCCTACCAGGGACAATTCTTTAGAGTAACCCTGGGACACTCCCTTGACCATATTGGCCACCAGGGCCCGGGAAGTGCCGTGCAAAGCTTTGTGGTAGTTGCTGTCATTCCGGCGGGAAAATTCAATCCGGCTGTCCTGCATTTTAATTTCTATTTCCGATGGGAGCAGGTGAGTAAGGGTACCCTTAGGACCCTGAATGGTAACCTTATTCTTTTCCAGTGACACTTTCACACTGGCCGGTATGGCGACCGGATTATTGCCTATTTTGGACATCTTACCACACCCGGCAGAGAACCTCTCCGCCCACTTTTTTCTCCCGGGCCTTTTGGTCGGTCAGGACTCCCCGGGAGGTGCTTATGATAAGCATCCCCATGGTCTGGGACATTTTCTGGAGTTGATCTTTGGTAAGATAGACTCTTAAACCCGGCCGGGAGAGTCTGATTATGCCGGTCAGAAAGGCTTTTTTCCCGGGAGTGTACCCCAAAAACACCCTTAACAGATTCTGGCGGGGATTGGGAACTTCCACGAAATTCTTGATCAGCCTGCTCTCCAACAGGACCCGGGCGATTTCTCTCTTTAATTTGGAGGAGGGAATATCCACCGACTTCTGTCGGGCTTTAAGGCCGTTTCTGATTCTGGTCAACATGTCGGCAACGGGATCAGTGACGTTCATTTTCTTTCCTTACCAACTGGCTTTGGTTACTCCCGGAATTTCTCCGGCCAGGGAAAGCTGGCGGAAGCAAATCCGGCAGAGCTTGAATTTGCGCATGTAAGCCCGGGGCCTGCCGCAGCGGGCGCAGCGGTTTCTTTTTCTGACTGCGAACTTGGGCGGGCGGTTTGCCTTGACTATCATGGCGGTTCTGGCCATCTGTGTCTGTTTCTCCTATCTCTAATTCTGCCTGAAGGGGATCCCTAAGGCCTTGAGTAGTTCCAGACCCTCTTCATCGTTCTTGGCGGTAGTTACCAGAGTAACGTTAAAACCTCTTACCTTGACAATCTTGTCGTAGTCAATCTCCGGGAAAATAACCTGCTCGGTCACACCCAGGTTGAAATTCCCTCTCCCGTCAAAGCCGTCCGGCTGGAGTCCCCGGAAGTCACGGATTCTGGGTATCGCCACGTTGGAGAAGCGGTCCAGAAACTCGTACATCTTGGCCCCGCGCAGGGTGATGGTACAACCAATGGCCGCTCCGGCCCTCAGTTTGAAATTGGAGATGGCCTTCTTGGCCCGGCGCACGGAAGGCTTCTGCCCGGTAATGGCGGTCAACTCCGCCAGAGTAGCCTCCAAAAGCTTGGCATTCTGCATGGCCTCCCCCACCCCGCTGTTGATCACGATCTTGTGCAATCGGGGAACCTGCAAAGGGTTTCTATATCCAAATCTCTTCATCAGAGAAGGAACAACTTCTTTGTCGAATTTTTCTTTTAGTCTGGGTGACATTTTAGACTATCTCGCCGCACTTTTTACAGATTCTGACCCGGTTGGTTTCGCCGGAGTCCTGGGCCTGGATGATTTTCCTTCCTACCCGGGCGTTGGCTCCGCACTTGGGGCACTGGAACAGCACCTTGGATGCCGCAATGGGGGACTCTTTTTCCAGAATTCCTCCCTTGGGATTTTTCTGGGTGGCCCGCATGTGCCGTTTGATGAAGTTGACTCCCTCCACGATTATCCGGTCTTCCTCCGGAAAAACCTTTAGGACTTTGCCTGTCTTGCCCCTGTCGTCTCCGCTTAAGACTATGACGGAGTCATTTTTTCTGATTTTCATTTACAAAACCTCAGGCGCCAGGGAAATGATCTTGCTGAACTGTTTTTCTCTTAACTCCCTGGCCACCGGCCCGAATATTCTGGTCCCCTGTGGTTCACCTTGGTCGGTCAGAATGACGGCGGCGTTGTCGGAGAAGCGCAGGTAGCTGCCGTCCGCTCTTTTGATCTCCCTTTTGGTGCGCACCACTACCGCCTTTTTGACTTCCGATTTCTTGACGCTCCCATTGGGGAGGGCATCCTTAATGGTCCCCACGATTATGTCCCCCACCCGGGCGTAGCGCTTGCCGCTGCCGCCTAGAATGCGGAAGCATCTGATCTTTCTGGCTCCGGAGTTGTCCGCCACGGTCAAGAGAGTGTATTCCTGGATCATGTTCCAAACTTAAGTTTTTGCCCTTTCAACGACTTCCACCAGCCTCCACCTTTTTCTGGCGGAAAGCCTTCTGGTCTCGGCCAGCCTGACCAAATCGCCGACTTTGGCCTGATTGTTCTGGTCGTGGGAGAAAAATTTTGACCTGCGGCGCACCACCTTGCCGTAAAAGGGGTGCCGGAATGTCCTTTCCAGTTCTACTACGATGGTCTTGTCCATCTTGTCGCTTATCACCCTGGCCAAAATCTGCCGGCGGCGGTTCTCTCTTTTCTTTTCTTCTGGCATTATTTGCTCGGGGCCTGGGTTTGACTCTGCCTGGAGGGGATATTCTCCCTGCCCAAAAGAGTGTTTATGCGGGCGATGTCTCTCCGCAGGTTTTTAAGCTTGGAGGGATTGTCCAGTTTCTTGACCAAGGCGGTCAGACGCAAGTTGAACAACTCTTCCTGCAATTCGAATTTCTTCTGCAGCAGTTCTTCTTTGGCCAGCTCTCTCAATTGATAGATCCTCATTTATCTCTGCTCCGGGAAACCAAAACCGTCTTGATGGGGAGTTTATGGGCCGCAAGATTCATGGCCTCCTGGGCCTGGTCGAAGGTGACTCCTCCCAGCTCGAACAAAACCCGGCCGGGCTTGACTACCGCTACCCAGTATTCCGGATTTCCTTTGCCCTTTCCCATACGGGTCTCGGCCGGCTTTTTGGTGAAGGGTTTGTCCGGAAAAATCCTTATCCACACTTTGCCGCCCCGTTTTATGAAACGGGTTAACGCCACCCGGGCCGCCTCAATTTGGCGGTTGGTGACCCAGGCCGGCTCTAACGCCTTTAAGCCGTATTCGCCGAAATCCACGTTGGATCCGCGATAGGCCTTGCCTCTTCTTCTGCCTCTCTGCTGTTTGCGAAATTTTACTCTTTTGGGCATCAACATATAAAATTCCTTTTAGGCCTGCGGTGCGGTCGGGTTCTCTCCTTCCCGCCTTCTTCGGCGCTGACCCCGGGGCCTGGAATCTCCTCCCCTGTCCCTGGTCATGGGGCCTCTTTCGGTCTCTCTTCTTTCCAAGGGGACTAACTCTCCTCGCAGGGCGCTCTTGTAGTCCAAGATCTCGCCTTTGAAAATCCAGGCCTTGACTCCGATGCAACCGTAAGTCGTATGGGCGGTGGACTGGGCGTAATCGATGTCCGCTCTTAGAGTGTGCAGGGGGACTCTGCCGTCCATGTAGCTCTCGGAACGGGCGATTTCGGCCCCTCCGATTCTTCCGGCGCAGCAGAGCTTGATACCCTGGGCTCCGGCTCTGCGAGCCGAGACCATGGCTCTTTTCATAGCCCGGCGGTGGGAGACTCTCCCCTCCAATTGTCGGGCGATGCTGTCGGCTACCAGCTTGGCTGATACCTCCGGGTTTTTTACTTCGATTATATTCAAGGATACATCCTTTTTGGTCAACAAGGAGAGTTCATCTCTCAGGCGGTCTACTTCGGTACCCCGGCGGCCAATGACGATTCCGGGCCGGGAGGTATGAATGTCAATGGTAATTTTTTTGGGGGCCCGGGTGATTTCGACTTCAGCTATTCCGGCGTTTTCCAGACGTTTTTCCACGTAGCGGCGAATGACCCGATCTTCCTGCAGGAAAGTGGCGTAATCCTTCTCCATGAACCACCTGCTTCGCCAGGTCTTGACCACACCTAATCTCAACCCGTAGGGATGAGTTTTCTGTCCCATTATTCGCTCTTTTTCTCTTTGGCTTTAGATTCTCTTTTGGTTGTAACTTTCCTCTTTCCTTTTTCTGTCGCCAGTTTAGCCTGCTGCTCTCTCAACTTTCTGGCTTTTTCATCTTCGGCCACCCGGATGGTGACGTGGGCCAGTCTCTTACGAATCAGGTAAGCCCTTCCCATGCCGACCGGTCTTATTCTCTTCATGATGGGGCCGCCGTCTACGCTCACGTTTTTGACCACTAAGTCTTCGGCCTTCAGTTTGGCAGTTCCGGCCCGGGCCAGGGCATTGGCCGCGGCCGACTTTAAGGTTTTCTCCAGTACTAGGGCAGCATACTTGGGGGTAAAGGAGAGAGTGGCCAGAGCTTTTGGGACGCTCTGTCCCTTAATCAATTCCGCCACCCGTCTCAGTTTGCGGGCTGACGATCTGGTGTATCTGGCTCGGGCTACGGCTTCCATTTCAATTTTATTTCAGGGTCAAAGACTGTTCGGTTATTCTTCCGGAGTGCTGCCGGAAAGTTCTGGTGGGTGCAAATTCTCCCAGTTTGTGGCCGACCATGGCCTCGCTGATGTAGACCGGGATGAACTTATTGCCGTTGTGAATGGCAATGGTGTGTCCCACGAAATCCGGGGTAATGGTGGAGCGCCGGGACCAGGTCTTGATTACCTTTTTGTCTCCGCCCTGGTTCATGCCTTGGACCTTTTTATTCAGATGCTGGTCCACGAAAGGACCTTTTTTCAGAGAACGGGCCATATTATTCCTATTTTCTCCGCTTGATGATCAAACGGTCGGACGATTTTCTCCTTCTGGTCTTGTACCCTTTAGCGTAGACTCCCCAGGGCGAACGGGGATGCCCGCCGGAAGCTTTGCCTTCGCCGCCGCCCATGACGTGGTCGACCGGGTTCTGAGCCACCCCTCTGACTCGGGGACGGCGTCCCAGCCAGCGGGAGACTCCGGCCTTGCCTAAAGAAATATTTTCGTGTTCTAAATTGCCCACCTGGCCGACTGTGGCATAACAATCCAGCCTGACTATTCTTATCTCACCGGAGGGGAACTTGACCTGACCGTATACACCTTCCTTGGCTACCAGTTGAGCATAGTTTCCGGCTGACTTGGCCACCTGTCCCCCCTTGCCTCTGACTATTTCCAGGTTGTGGATAAAGGTACCCAAAGGGATCTTGTCCAAAGGGAGGGCATTGCCCGACCGGATTTCCGCATCCGGGCCGGTCATTACCCGGTCTCCGACCTTGAGACCGTCCGGGGCTAGAATGTAGCGCTTCTCTCCGTCCAGGTAAAAGAGTAGAGCCAGACGGGCCGAGCGGTTGGGGTCGTACTCAATGGCCGCTACTCTGGCCGGGACGTTTAGTTTATCTCGTTTGAAGTCCACCAGACGTAAAAGACGCTTGTGTCCGCCGCCGCGGTGTAAACTGGTGTTTCTCCCCAGATTGTTCCGTCCGCCGCTCTTGCGCAGACCGACGGTCAGAGACTTTTCCGGCTCCTTCTTAGTGATTTCGGAAAAATCAGCTACCGTTCTCCAGCGCAGGCCTGCGGTGACTGGTTTGAAACTCTTAACCGGCATAGTTAATTCCTATACTCCCTCGAATAATTCAATCTTGTTGTCCTTGGCCAGGCGGACCACCGCCTTTTTCCAGTCCGGCTTGGGTCCCTTGTACCTGCCGAAGGTTTTTATCTTGCCGTGTTGAACCATGGTGTGCACTTCTTTGACTTTGACCTTGAAAAGATGCTCGATGGCCTGTCTTACCTCAACCTTATTGGAGTCTCTGTCTACCAAAAACACGTACTCGTTGCGGTCCTGTCTGAGCTGGTTTCCCTTCTCGGTCAGAAGAGCCTTCTTGATTATCTGCTTGGGATCTCTCATCCGGCCAAAACCTCCTCCACCGCCTTGTGAGCCTTCTTGGTCATGACCAGATAATCTGAATTCAGGATGGCGTAGGCGTTGGTCAAAGGGGCCCGCAGGGTGAACACGCTGGGAATATTCTTAAGCGATTTGAGCAGATTCTGTTCTTTGCCTTCGTACAAGAATAGAATTTTCTGGTCTTTCAGTCCCAATTTGTCAAAGCAGGCCACCATGGTTTTGGTTTTGGGCTGTTCAAGTTTGATTTCATCCAGAATCTTGATTCTGTTTTCAGAGGCTTTGTCTGACAGGGCGGATTTTAAAGCCAGATGCTTGACTTTCTTGGGGAGCCGGATGGTGTAATCCCGGTTGGGATGGGGCCCGTGCGCCTGTCCTCCCCCTACCCAGACCGGGGAGGTGTTGCTGCCGGCTCTGGCTCTTCCGGTTCCTTTCTGTCTCCAGGGCTTTTTGCCGCCTCCTGACATGGTGGCCCGGGTCAAGGTGGAGTGAGTCCCCTGTCTCTGGTTGGAGAGGTAGGCCACCACGTACTGGTGGACCACCACCGAATTGGGCTTAATTCCGAAGACTTCCTTCTTCAGGTGCACCTGGCCGATTTCCTTGGCCTCTAAATCGTATACTGCCGCGTCTGTCATAGTTAGTGCTTCAATACGGTTAAAATGCTGTTTTTCTTTCCCGGAACTGCCCCTTCCAGAATCAATAGATTTTTTTCTGCATCGACTTCGACTACCTGTAAATTCTCGACCGTCACCCGGGAGCCCCCCATTCTTCCGGCCATTTTATGGCCCTTGAAAGTGCGGGAGGGAAAGGAGCTGGCTCCCACCGAGCCCGGGGCTCTTAAACGGTCGGACTGGCCGTGGCTTTTGGGTCCTCCTCGGAAGTGGTGTCTTCTGACTGTTCCCTGAAACCCCAGTCCTTTGGAGATTCCCACTACTTTGACTCTTTCTCCGGCTTTGAAAATGTCTACTTTCACTTCCTGGCCGGCTGACAGGCCTTCGCTGGTATCGACCGGCACTTCCTTTAAAATTCTTTTGGGCTCCACCTTGGCTTTGGAGTAGTGTCCGGCCTGGGGCTTATTGACCAGTTTCTTTCTTGTTTCGTCGAAACCTAACTGGACGGCATTATAGCCGTCGGTCTTGGCATCTTTTACCTGGACGATAGGACAGCTTCCGGCTTCGATTACTGTAACCGGTATAGAGTTGCCGTCCGACCTGAATATCCTGGTCATTCCAACCTTACGCCCTATGATTCCTCTGATTGCTGCCATTTTAATTCTCTATCAGACCTTTATCTCCACGTCCACTCCGGCCGGCAAATCCAGACGCATAAGAGCATCCACGGTCTGGGGGGTGGATTCGTAGATGTCCAACAATCTCTTGTGAATTCTGGTCTCGAACTGCTCGCGGGATTTCTTGTCGGTATGAACCGAGCGGTTGACGGTGTAAACCGTCCTCTCAGTGGGGAGGGGAATCGGCCCTACAATCCTGGCTCCGGTCCGCAGGGCGGTGCGTACAATCTCCTTGGCGGACTTATCCAGAGAGTAGTGGTCGTAAGCCTTTAACTTAATTCTGATTTTTTGCCCATTCATGTCAAAGATCGCCTTAAATTACTTTCTATTCTTTCTTCTATTCTATTATCTGGGTTACCACTCCAGCTCCGACCGTATGGCCGCCTTCTCTGATTGCAAATCTTAGTTCTTTCTCCATGGCAATGGGAGAAATCAACTCTACCTCTAAGGCCACATTATCC
>Ga0154806_135_pt1 | contig 15766 bp, 7 predicted proteins | sample Rifle2008BG16ft_FD_105814 | JGI IMG/M metagenome (GOLD analysis project Ga0154806, IMG submission 105814) | candidate division Zixibacteria bacterium RBG_16_50_21
GGTCTGCTTGAGGTATTGTCGTCCGTTTCCGGCCGTGGACATAACTGTGCGTGACACATCCGTGCGGATTATACTCCCCACCGGATTGTCGGCCGAATCCAGCACCGTGACTTCAAAGCCCCAGCGCATCTGGCCCGGATCCTGCAAGGTGACCGTCAAATTAAGCGTATCCCCCGGCGAGTACTCGGCCGGAGAGACCACCGCAGTCGAGCCATTGCCAGCATTGAGATTGCCGTGACAATTGCAGTAATTCTCTCCCGGGGCGCCGGTCCTGGCATTGGGTGGATTGTTCGAGTAGGCTCCAACTAAAGTTGCAAAAACCAGATAGCCCAACCCTGTGAGAACTACAGCCCAGTACAGTTGTTTGCGAGGCATTGCACTTCTCCTGTGTTTCAAGGTTCTACTGTTTCGGACCTAAAACAACAGGATAGCTATTTCCTCACCGTCAGCTAATAATAATCAATATCCATTTCGTAAACTGTCAAGTAAGAAAGTTCAACTTTGAGTCATACATATGGTTAGAGAACGAATCGCCCAGCCCGAAGTTAGGCCAACGACTCTTTTCTCCAAGAGGGATGAATCTTTCGAGTCATTGCCAAAAGGACCCAGGAAGATGAAGCAATCTGTTCTTATGTTAAATAACCGGCAGACCCGGGTTGTCTCAACCTGGGGTGAAGATTAGAAAATCACCTTGTACAAGGTGGCTCCACTTTAGCAAAGGGCGACAGTTACGGCAAAGGCTGACAGCAGCCCCCGCTTTGTTCCGGAGTCCAGCAGTTGCCCGGATCAGTGCCCAAACAGGGAGGATTGTCCCGGTCAAAAAGATAATTGAGCAGATGGACAATATCACCCAAGGTGATGCTGGCAGAATTATTCACATCACCCCGACATGTAAGGCCAAAGTCCCAGCAGTTGCCCGGGTCGATCCCAATACAGGGAGGATTGTCCCGGTCAAAGACGTAGTTGAGCAGATGGATAATGTCGCCCAGAGTAATTGTACTGGAGGAGTTGACATCTCCGGGGATGGCCGAGCAGGGGGAGTATTTGATGGTAGCGTAATCGAAAGAGCTCCCACTGCGATAACTATAACCAGTCACATAGACATTGCCGCTCGTATCAACCGCTAAAGCTCTCGCCTCGTCGTCACCATTTGTTGGCACGTCGTAACTTCTGACCCACAGGCTATCTCCATTCGGGGCATACTTGATAGTAGCGTAATCCCGAAAGCTCCCACTGCCAATACTAAAGCCAGTCACATAGACAATGCCACTATTATCAACCGCTAAAGCATAAGCATAGTCGTAAGAATTTGCTGGCCCGTTGTAACGTCTGACCCACAGGGTGTCTCCATTAGGGGCATACTTGATAGTAGCGTAATCCTCAAGGCTTCCACTGCCAGTACTATAACCAGTCACATAGACATTGCCGCTATTATCAACCGCTAAAGCATTAGCCTCGTCGTAAGAATTTCCTGGCCCGTCGTAACGTCTGACCCACAGGCTATCTCCATTCGGGGCATACTTGATAGTAGCGTAATCCTCAGAGCTTCCACTGCCAGGACTGGAACCAGTCACATAGACATTGCCGCTATTATCAACCGCTAAAGCATAAGCATAGTCGTAAGAATTTGCTGGCCCGTTGTAACGTCTGACCCAGATGGTGTCTCCATTAGGGGCATACTTGATAGTAGCGTAATCTCTAGAGCTTCCACTGCCAGTACTGGAACCAGTCACATAGACATTGCCGCTCATATCAACGGCTAAAGCTTCAGCGACGTCGTCATAATTTCCTGGTCCGTTGTAACGTCTGACCCACAGGCTATCTCCATTAGGGGCATACTTGATGGTAGCGTAATCCCAATCGCTTCCACTGCCTATGCTATAACCAGTCACATAGACATTGCCGCTATTATCAACCGCTAAAGCATTAGCCTCGTCGTAAGAATTTCCTGGCCCGTTGTAACGCCTGACCCAGACGGTATCTCCATTAGGGGCATACTTGATAGTGGCGTAATCGAATTCGCTTCCACTGCCTATACTTAAACCAGTCACATACACATTACCGCTATTATCAGTGGCTAAAGCAGAAGCCTCGTCGTAAGAATTACCTGGTCCGTTGTAACGTCTGACCCACAGGCTATCTCCATTGGGCGCATACTTGATAGTAGTGTAATCGTCAAGGCTTCCACTGCCCCGACTATAACCGGTGACATAGACGTTGCCGTCATTTTCAACCGCTAAAGCATTAGCCTCGTCGACAGAATTTGCTGGCCCATCGTAGCGGGCTACCCAGGCTTCATACACCCCCTGAGCAAAAAGAGGAGTGAAAGAGAGTACTAGCAGAATGTACATCATCGAAACGATTTGATTCCTCTTCATATTGCACCTCTTTCTTTAAGGCAAAGGCTGACAGCAGCCCCCGCTTTGTTCCGGAGTCCAGCAGTTGCCGGGATCAATGCCCAAACAGGGAGGATTATCCCGGTCAAATACATAGTTCAGCAAGTGGACAACATCTCCTAATGTGATGCTGGCCGAATTATTAACATCACCCCGACATGTAAGGCCGAAATCCCAGCAGTTGCCCGGATCGATTCCGATACAGGGAGGGTTATCCCGGTCAAAAAGATAATTAAGTAAGTGAACGATGTCTCCTAAAGTGATAGTGCCTGAGGAGTTGACATCGCCGGGGATGGCAGAGCAGGGGGAGTATTTGACAGTGGCATAATCTAAATAAATTTCGACCACTGTTTCACCAGTCACATACACATTGCCGGAGGCGTCTATTGCCAGGGCAGAAGCATCGTCATAGGAATTTGACGGCCCGTTATAGCGCCTGACCCACAGGGTATCTCCATTGGAATCATACTTGATGGTGGCATAATCATAAGAAGTTCCGCTCCAGCTTCTGCCAGTCACATACACATTGCCGGAGGCGTCTATTGCCAGGGCTATAGCTTCATCAAAGCCATTTCCCGGTCCATTGTAGCGCCTTACCCACAGGGTATCTCCATTGGAATCATACTTGATGGTAGCATAATCATAAGAAGTTCCGCTCCAGCTTCTGCCAGTCACATACACATTGCCGGAGGCGTCTATTGCCAGGGCAGAAGCATCGTCATAGGAATTTGACGGCCCGTTATAGCGCCTGACCCACAGAGAATCTCCGTTATCAGCGTACTTGATAGTGGCGTAATCAGAATTAGTTCCGGCCCCGCCACTCTGGCCGGTCACATAGACATTGCCGGAATCATCCACCGCCAGGGCTATAGCTTCGTCAAAGCCATTTCCCGGCCCATTGTAGCGCCTTACCCACAGGGTATCCCCGTTAGGAGCATACTTGATGGTGGCATAATCATAATTAGTTCCACTCCCGTAGCTTCTGCCAGTCACATACACATTGCCGGAGGCGTCTACTGCCAGGGCAGAAGCTATGTCAATGTTATCAGGATAGTCATTTCCCGGCCCGTTGTAGTGCCTTTCCCACAGTAAATTCCCATTAGAATTATACTTGATGGTGGTATAATTAAAAGAACCACCAGGTCCGCAGCAGTAGCTAGAGCCAGTCACATACACGTTGCCGGAGGCGTCTACTGCCAGGGCTGGAGCAGCCTCGCCATAGTTACCTCCCGGCCCTTTGTAGCGCCTGACCCACAGGCTGTCTCCGTTTGAATCATACTTGATGGTAGCATAATCATAAGAAAGTCCGTTCCAGCTAGTGCCAGTTACATGCACATTGCCGGAGGCGTCTACTGCCAGGGCTACTGCCAGGGCAGAAGCATAGTCATAGTAATCTGGCGGCCCATTGTAGTGCCTGACCCACAGGCTATCCCCATTGGAATCATACTTGATGGTGGCATAATCAAAAGAAGTTCCGCTCCAGGTTCTGCCAGTCACATACACATTGCCGGAGGCGTCTATTGCCAGGGCAGAAGCATAGTCATCGTAATTTCCCGGTCCGTTGTAGCTGGCCACCCAGGCCTCATACACCCCCTGGCCGGATGAGGTTACAGTCAGGATAAACAAGAAACCAACCCAATATACAAATCTGTAGAATCTTTTTTTAGACATTTCTCCTCCTCAGCCACGATATCGAGTAATGGTCGCAACGCTTATCAGGAATAGTTGTCAAACGTCAGGCAAAATTAATATACCCAAGCCGAAAAATCTGTCAACTCAATTCTTTTTGTCTCATTAAGTTAGCCCTTTGGCCCAAAAAATCCCTTGACAACTGAACATTTGTTCCGTATAATAGATAAAAAGGGGTGACGAATGCAGATAGACAGACTCTCTAAATTCAACCTCCCGGAAAGCGTCCTTAAGTCGTGGAAAACACATCAGGGCAGTAAACTCCTCCCCCTCCAGATTCAGGCCGTGAACCGATACGGATTGCTCGAGGGCAAAAGCGTCTTAATCTCCTCTCCTACCTCCTCCGGCAAGACCTTCTGCGGAGAGATGGCCGCAGTTTCACAACTTTCCAAAGGCGGTAAGGTAATCTATTTAGTGCCGCTGAAAGCAGTGGCCGAAGAAAAATATGCGGATTTTCAGCAGAAGTATGGACTACTCGGCTTGAGAGTTCTTCTTTCCACCTCCGACCACCCGGAATGCGATTCAGCCCTGGAGAAAGCCGACTTCGATTTGGGTATTTTGGTCTTTGAGAAGTTCAATCAGCTTCTGGTCAAACAATTATTCATCCTCCCTACCATCTCGCTGGTAATCGTCGACGAGTTGCAGTTAATCTTTGACCCCGGCCGGGGAGCAGTGCTGGAGAAGGCCCTCTGCAAACTGAAATCCGTTCCCCACCAGTGTCAAATCATCGGCCTCTCCTCAGTACTAGACAATGCCCAACAGTTAGCAGACTGGCTCGGCTGTCAACTATTAGTGCAGAGAGAAAGGCCGGTGGAATTGTATCAGGGAGTCTTGTGGAACGGCAAATTCCGCTACAGATCCCATAATTCCGGCGCTGAAGCAGAGGAAAACTCCGGCTGGATTGAATCCGAACAGCCGCTGGAAACTCTTTTCGGCAATTTAGAGCGGCTGGTCAAAAACGGCGAACAGGTTTTAGTCTTCTTGAAAAGCAAAGCCCAGGTCGAATCTGCCGCCTCTTTGTTTGCGGAAAGGGTAAAACTCAACCCGGCTAAAGAAGCGCTCAGTCAACTTCAAGATTTGGAGCCCACCTGCGGCAGACAGAGGCTTTGGCAGACTTTACAAGGCTCCATCGCCTTCCACAACGCCGATTTGACTTATCCTGAGCGAAAGACTGTGGAACAATCTTATCTTTCCGGTGAAATCAAAGTGATTTTCTGCACCACCACTTTAAGTTTAGGGGTAAATCTCCCCGCCAAGACCGTCTTCCTGGAGCCCTGCAAGTATCAGAACGGAATTCCTAACCAGCCGGGAATATTGTTGCCCCTGGAATGGAGCGAATACGAAAACATCTCCGGACGGGCAGGCAGATTAGGACAACAGGATTCAGGCCGGGCGGTCATGATCGCCGGTTCAGAATTCGAAGCCCAGAGGTTGTGGGACAGCTATCTGGAGAATAAGCCTTTTTCACCCCAAGGGCATCTGTTCGACTCCGGTTTGGCTGAAGTGATTCTGGACTATCTGGCTTCCAAAGGCGGAGCAACTTTGGCAGACCTTGGGGATTATCTGAAAAATACTTTCTCCAATCAACTTGGGCCTCTGGAATTTGATTTGAGCAAAACAATCACAGAACTCCGGCGTAACGGTTTCCTCGAAAACTCAAATGCCGACCGCTTTTGTGCCACCAATCCGGGAAGAATCTGCGCCTCTCAGAATCTTTCCGCCCAAACCGTGAAGTTGCTGAGCCTCGAAATAGAAAAACTTCAGTCTCAAGACTTAGTAGGCACTCTGTATGTCCTTATGAACACCCTGGAGGCCAGACCTTCCTATCCCTACCTATCCTATGACGAAAAAAGGAGCCGCATTTACCAGAAATCGCTCTCTAAACTGATCTCATCTGACCAGACCAGTTCTCCTGGGCTTAACATTCTCCTCGATCACCCCGAACTTCAGACCCCGGAGAAGCTCCAGCAGTTAAAAGCCAGTTTTTTACTCTCGGACTGGTTGGAATTTCTGCCGCTGGCAGATTTAGAGAAAAAATACCAGACCAGAGCCGGCCACATCCAGCAATTAGCCGAACAGGCCGGTTGGCTCTGCTCCGCTTTGAGCCAGATAGCCGAGTTCAAGCTTCCCGCAATGCAGAAAGTCCTTTCCACTCTGGCCCTCAGGCTGAGGTATGGAGTAACCACCGAGGGAATCTATCTTGCCGCTATAAGAATCCCAGGTTTAGGCAGAACTTTCATTTCCCATCTGGTCAGAGTCGGATTGACAGATGCAGGTGCAATTCAGTCAGCCGGATTTGAGAAGTTGTTGAAATTCATACCGGAGAAAACTGCCAAAGGTCTCTGGGAAAAGGTCAGTAAATCGTCAACAAAAGAAGAAAGTCCATCAGAGCCGGTTTTGGTAATCGATGGAGAGCCCAAAGGCAGCCGCTTCGGCATAATCATCAATCAAAGCCGGGCCAGCCTGACACCCAAAAGCTTCAACCTCCTTTTGAAACTTGCTTTGGCACAGATGGAGAAGCCGGAGGGCTGGATACACAAAGAAGAGCTGGAGCCGGGCCAGAATCAGGTCCGCTACCTCTATCGCCTGAAAAAAGAGCTTCTCCCCTATCTGAAAAGCGGCCAGAATCTGATTGAGAATAACAGAAATGGAAGCTACCGGCTGGGGATTAAAAAAGATAGGGTGAAGATTGAGTGGGAGAAGTTGAAAAAGTTGGAGGATGAACAGGTAAAGAACCTCACCCCTCCCTAGCCCTCTCCTACAGGAGAGGGAATCTCCTCCCCTGTAGGGGAGGAATAAAAGAAGGGGTGATATCTGCTTTCCGAAGACCTCGTCTGTGCTGAACATCATAACCCCCGGCTTTCGAGCTAGGTGGTTCTGCAGTTCATTAAGGAAAAGTGTGCTTCTGAGGGTTTAACCTTGATAGTAGCGTTCTGAACCTGTCCAAAGCAGGTTTCTTCACCGTAATTTTGAGTGTTATTTCCACTGGGTAACGAATTATCATTCCTTCATACTTTTTCTGTAATTTATTCAAAATCGTTTCTTCCCCTTCTGTGATCTTAATGAATCGAACCCCCAGCATAAATGGTTTTCCACCAGTCTCGATGAAGCGAAGTGTCAGCTCAATAATGTCTTTATTCAATTGCACCAAGGTGTCCACAATGCGGAGAAATTCATGATACATAGAAAGGCTTATAACTACGTGATTCCAGTCCTCGAACTTGTGCTCTTTATCTACGACGGGAATCAAAATTGAATGGTCCCCATCTAGTTGTTTCATCCCAACACCATAAATCAGGGTGTTTGCATGTTTAAACTTTATAAACGTTTGCCAATAATAATCTGTGAACCCAGCCAACGTTTGTACAAAATTGGATAGATGGCTGATGTTCTTGAGCCGCATGCCTTCTAAGAATTTATGCTCATTTACGTTTAATGGCAGTTGCTCCGTCGGAATGTATCGAAGAATGGTTTTCCATTTATCATCTTGGAATTGGGCGAGCACTTCTCTTGGCTTACAACTTTTCTTGAACGATTGAGGAAACAAGTTTAATTGACCCCATAATCCACGACAAATAGCACAGAAGTCTTCTATTAACAGAAATGTACGTTCCAATGCCTCCAGAAAGATATTCGACACAACATGTGAAATCTGCTGATCTGTGTAAGAAGTGAACATATCCTTGCGTTCTAGCGCCGAGTCAAGAATACTCTTGTGCTCGTTTAACATAAATCTTCTTGATATAGCACCAAACTCTAGATAGTTCCTCAGCAACGTCACCGTCTCAAAGCCTACATTTGTTCCAATAAATTCATCTACTTCTTCCTTTGTCATCTTATTACCTTTCTCTTGATTTTTACGGATTAGTGTTGATTTCAATTTCAGCCCATCTTTCTCAACTCGGCGTGAAAGTATAATATTGCTAACTGACTCGAAATTCAATGATTAGCAACCCGCCTTGAGACACAGTTGGGTCTACTCATTCTTTTAGGAACCCAAAACCTCTCCGTACCTTCTCCTCTAGGAGAGGGTAACAACCCCTAAAGCCCTCCCTTTATATTCCGATAAAACCTATAAGAAGACAAAAGCTTAAGACCATTTACAAAAGCGGGCTGGCTATAAATCCCAGCCTGGTAAAAAGCGGGTGGAAACTATGGAAGACTTCAAGAAAGAAGACCAGAAAACAGAATCATCCCAACCGGCACCGCGGGACCCTGATTTCGAAACTCAGGAAGCCCCCGACTACGTCGATCCGGCCAAGCCCCAGACCAGCTCACTAAAACTGCCCGAGCCGGCTCAGGATACCTCCGCCGGTTCCCGGGTGCTGGGGGAGGACAAAGAGACTCTGGGGATCGAAAAGCCGATTCAGGCCCTGTTCAACAAAGATCAGGCCTACCAGCCTCCTTCACCCCAGGAGCAGATCCAGCTCCCTTCCAAAAGATGGTCCAAAAAAGAACTCAAAAGAATGAAAAAGAGGGAGAACTGGCAAGGGCAATCTGAATCCGGGGGAGACAGACGGGATTACAGCCAAAGATCTCAGACTCCTTCCACCAATCAACCGCCTAAGATCACTCCCCCGCCTTTGGTGAAAGAAGTAACCAAATCCAAGCCCGAGCCGGTTCCTGCCAGCATCACCGCTACTATTCAGACTCCGGAAACTCCCAAGTTCAAGGAGCCGGTCTTTTCCAGCTCTACGGCTCACGCCGCCCACAGCAAAGGAATCGCCTACGTTGACACCCACAACCGGGTCAAGATAACCGGCGGATACCGGGTCTACCCTGGTGACGTTGTGAAAATCGGCAACCATGAATTCATGGTCAAGGAAGCCAAAAGAAACTGGACTAATTATTACATTGCCGGCGCGGCCACTTTGCTATTCTTAATTCTGTCCTTAATTGCTTTAATCCCCAACAAGTCAGCCAACTCCGGCAATATCTCCGGAATCGTGATGGAACAGACCAGCCGGGCTTTAGTCCCCTTTGCGGTGGTCAACATTAAAGAGCTGGGGATGAAAGTGACCACCAACGAAATCGGTTTTTTCAACTTCCAGATGGTCCCCCAGGGGACTTACACGGTAGAAGCGGCGGTTCCCGGCTATCCTTCCATTGCCGACCAGGCCACCGTGGCCCGAAGTAAGACCAGCAATTTAGCTTTGATGGTAGCCCCCACAGTGGAAATGCCGACCACCGCTGACGTTCAAAATGCGATTGAGGATCATTCTTCTCAGACCAACACCAGAGGAACCGGTTCCGGCCAGATTGACAGCCGCCCCGGAGCGATTTCTCTGAAGACCAACGCCTCCGATGCAATTGTGCTTCTGGACAACCAGCAAATCGGTACCGGGCCGGGGAGTTATAAGAGCATCAAGGCCGGCAGCCATTCTTTGCGAGTCTCCCAGCCGGGCTACAAAGACTGGCACAGAAACGTGAGTGTCAAACCCGGACAGACCCTCTCGGTATCAGCCGATCTGGAGAAAATGACCGGCGCCGAGACCGGGGGCTTGAAGCTCTCCAGCCTGGACGACTATTTGAAAGCCGCCCAGGAATCCTACGACGAGAATGAATACTCTGCCGCGGTAAAGTACTACAATCAGGCCGCCCAGATGACCAGCTCCAGAGGGGAAGTCTATCTGGGAAGAGGACTGGCTTACTCTCAGATGGGAAACAATAAACAGGCCTCCAACGACTTTTTGACCGCCGCCCAGACCTACCTTAAACAGGAAAGATTCACTCAGGCGGCCGAGGCCTACAGCTATTATCTGCAGCTAAATCCTCAAAATGAGAATCTGCGCTATCAGAGAGGAAAATCCTATCTGGCCGCCGGCAACTACAATGAAGCCGCAGCCGACATAAGCCAGTTCTTAGAGAGCAATCCCAAATCCTTGAACGCCTATCTGGATTTGGGGCAGGCTTACTATCTGGCCGGCGATTATCACAATTCGGTCGAGGCCTATCAAAAAGCCAGAAAGCTCAACGGCATGGACAAAAGAGTCTACATCGGATTGACCGAGGCCTACATGGGAGTGGGGAATAGAAAAGGCTGCAAGCAGTACTATGACAAGTTTAAAGAGCTGGCCACTTACGTAGACAAGGAGAAATTAAAAGACGACCCGGAGTGGAAGAAAGTATTGGACTTTCTGCAGATCAGGGAAGAATAAAGCCCGTTGCGGGAATCCTTCTTCAAAGCCGGAGACAAGACCTCCGGCTTTTTTTATCACTCGATTCTGTCATTCTGAGGAGAGCTCCGATTCTTATCGGGGCTCGACGAAGAATCTCTCTTTTAAAATACGAGATCCTTCGCTAGCGCTCAGGATGACACACTGTGTTTTCTTGTCATTCTGACGGCACCAGCCCGAAGAATCTCTCTTTTCCTCAGGAAGACGATCTTGCCACCAACCCAACGGGTCTAATCTGCACCTGAATCTTTGAACCAATCCTCCGCGAAATCTCTCCACTCTGGATTAACTGATTTAATCAATGCCAGTTTCTTAGCCCTCAGCCAACCTTAATTTGCTTCTCTCTGGCAATGGCGGACCAGACGTTGTCTGTCATTTCGTAATAAACTAACCTGCTGGTCTTATACTTCTTCGAGAATCTATCGACCAGACCAGCCCTATGTTGATAAATTCGCTTTATTAGATTGGAAGTTACTCCGGTGTACAAGGTCCGGGACTTATTTGTCACGATGTAGACATAATATCGTTTCATATTCTCGCGATGGATGAGATCCTTCGTCCCTATTAATCGGGACTCAGAATGACACACTGTGCCCTCTTGTCATTCTGAGGGGCGCCACCCGAAGAATCGAAAGACGAGATTCTTCGCTTCGCTCAGAATGACAGGCGACATTTTGATTATTGCGGTGGAAACGGACAGCAGCCTAAAGACGGAACCGGAGACCAATCACCCGGCCTCTGAAACAGGAAGTTCAGCGCTCGAATGCAATCTCCCAGCGTAATTTTCTTATCTCCGTTCCAATCATAGCGGCAGTGTTGATTGTAGACCCAGCAGTCGAAAAGATTGGAGTCGCAGGGGGGTAATTTAACTAAAATGGGGCCTCGATTGAAAATGTAGTCGACGGTGCGGACGACATCGGCGATGGAAAGGGAATTATCCAGACTGGCATCCCCGGCTTTGGGGGAAGAAGAAGTGCAGGGGGAGTATTTGATGGTAATCCAGTCTGTGTTGTCTATAAGACTCCAGCCCGTTAGACAAACGTTTCCGTCTCTGTCGAGCGCAATTACTGGAAAGAGTTCTATTGACACTCCTTGACGATTATATCGTTTAAGCCAAGCCAGGCTACCATCTGATTTGTACTTTAGGGTGGCAAAATCTGTTTCAGATCCGATTCCAACACTATATCCAGCAACATAAACGTTAGCGCTGTCATCCAAGGCCATATCGCAAGCCACATCCACACCAGAAACCGGACCGTCGTAATACCTTGTCCAAAGAGTGTCGCCGTCAGGAGTGTATTTGATACAAACGAAGTTTTCGGTATGAATGGAAGGGCTATCATTTGAATCCGCAGTTCCGGCCACGTAGACGTTTTCTTGAACATCCACCTTAATACGACAGGCGGAGTCATGTACCCCCAATGGGCCCTTGAATCTTTTCAGCCAAGTGACATTTCCCCAGCTATCATACTTGATAGTCACGATGTCAAAAAGGATTCCATAACCCTGACTTCGACCGGTGACATACACATTTCCGAACTCGTCCACGTCGATGGCCTTAGCGACATCTGTATTCCCGAAGCCGCTGTCGTAGGTTGCAAGCCACTGCAAGTCACCATTGCTGGAATACACGGCTGTGCCAAAATCATTGCCGCTCGCACCAGTGACATACACTCTCTCTGTCAAGGATTCGACATTCAGATCATTGACATAGAAATGTTGTCTTGACCACAATGAATCTCCGACAGGATTGTACTTAATTAGTTTCGATCCGGCATATGACCCGTCAGAAACAATAGCATTCATGCCTCTGTCTACAGCAATTTGCCGTCCCCGCGAGTACCTGGTCCAGTTAATTTCTCCGTCGGTGGAATACTTGATCGTCGCATTTTCTCCAGTCACGTATACGTCTCCACTGTCATCCAATGCTATATCAAAGCCAGCCCAGCTTTCGGAGTCCGGATTCCGGTGCCTCCGTACCCACAAAATTTCTCCAAAGGGTGAGTATTTTATGGTAGTAAAATTACCCCCTGAATCAGAAATATAACTGTACCCAGTGATGTAGAAGTTGCCTTGTGGATCAGACGCAATTGCCAGAGGATGGTCGCCCTGATTGCCTGGGCCATTATAGATTGCTACCCACTCCTCATACACATCCTCAGCCCTGCTTGTGAAATTCAGCCCCAAAATCACAAACACCACCGCCAAAGTAGCGCCAATCTTTTTCCCCTTCATATTCTTCCCCTTGCTACAGGTTTACTTAAAAGATAACTCAACCCCACCCACAGTCAATAGAAAAATCAGCCGAATTGAGACGCAGTCTCACGTATCATGTCATTGCGAGGAGAGCCGACCCATCGGCTCGACGAAGCAATCCCACAGAACAGACACCAGTCAACTATTCAGTGAGATTGCTTCGTCCCGACCTACCCGGGCCTCGCAATGACAGACTTGGATGGGATTGTTTGCCTACGATGCCACCGGCTGGCCTTGAACGGCCGAGGATAGTACCGAGCGGATCTGCTCGATGTTAAAAGGCTTGGAAAGCAAGAAATCAATCTTGGACTCTTTCAGTTTGGCGCTGTCAATCTGTCCTCCCCAGCCTGAAATCAGAATCACCGGAGTAGAGGGACTTTTGTCCTTGACCCCTCTGGCCACCTCCCAGCCCGACATCCCCGGCATCCCCAGATCAGTGATGACCACGTCAAATTTATCCGGACTAAAGCTCTCCATAGCCTTGAACCCCGATTCCGCCTCGCTTACCTGATGTCCGTCCAGGCTCAAAATGTCATTTAAGATAGTGCGGATGTTCTCATCGTCATCCACTACCATGATTTTTAGCTTTTGGTCGAGTCTCTGCACCGGGACAGCAGACTGCTCCTGGGCCTGGCCGGCTGACCTGGGAAGGCTGATCAGCATAGCGGTCCCTTTGCCCGGGCCGGACTCAACCACAATCTCTCCTTTATGCCGGGAGATGATGCCGTAGGCCACTGACAGGCCCAAACCGGTCCCCTTTTTCCCTTTGGTGGTAAAGAAGGGATCAAATATCTTTCTGCGGACCTCCTCCGACATCCCCACTCCGGAGTCGGAGACCCGGATGTAGACCTTGCGTTCGTCCTGATAAGTCTGAAAGTCGATATTCCCCCCTTGAGGCAAAGCATCGATGCTGTTTAAAATAATGTTGGCCAGAACTTCCCGGAGTTCGGCGGCGATTCCCTTCACTTCAGCGCAGGGCTTGAGTTCTTTGTTGACCTGAATGTAGACCCCCTGCCTTTGGGCCTGGTCTTTCCACATCGGTCTGGTCTGCTCAATGGCGTCTTCTACTATCCGATTGAGATCCACCGGATCGAAGTTGGTCCCTTTATGGACCCGGGTGAATTCCTGGATTCGCCGGACTACTTCTGCTCCGTCAAAGGCGGACTGCTCGATAATCCTTAAGTTTTTCTGAATTTTGGGATCATCGGTTACCTTCATCGTTAACTGGGCCCGGCCCAAAATGGAGCCTAAAATGTTGTTGAAGTCGTGGGCCACACCTCCGGCCATCTCACCCAGAGCTCTCAATCTTTCTGCCCGGACTAATTGTTCCTGGGTGTCGGTTAGTTCTCTATAAGCTTTTTCCAAATCTTCATACAAGCGGGAATTTTCCAAAGCGTCGGCCACCAGCCGGGCAAAAATGGTCAGAAGATTCAAATCTTCTTCTCGGAATCTTTTGTGCCCTTTGGCGTTGATGGTAATGACTCCGATCACGTCCCCGGACCACATTAAGGGGACCGAGATGATTGACTCCGGCTCTTCCGGAGTGCCGGGGATCTGTACCGTCCGGGTATCCGCCTCAGCGTAATTGGAGATGATGCCTAATCCGGTCTGGGCCACTTTGCCGGTGACTCCTTCCCCCAGGCGGAGCCGGAATCCCATGATCTGGTCATAGTATTCCTCGTAGTTAGTCAAAAGAGGCAAAAGCACCTGCTCTTGGTGATTCAACAGGTAAATGGTGCAGCCGTCCGCCCCGGCTAAATTCTTGGCATGCTGGATGACCTTCTCCAGGACCGCCTGGTAGTCCAGAGAGGAATAAATCACGCTGGAGACTTCCAGAAGAGCCTGCAGCCGGTCTACCTGGGCCTGGAGTGAATTCTGAAGGCGGGCGGTGCGGAAAACCATGATCATCTGGCTGCCGACCATCTCAGCTGCCTTAATCTCCAAGGGGGTGATCTGGCGCCTGTCGGTCCAGATTCCCAAAAGCCCTGCAAACAGCTCGCCTTCTATCACTAGGGGTATGAAAATCAGAGACTTAAAGGGGAGATTCTCCAAAGCCAGGCGCTTGGGGCCCAGCCACCCCTTATCCAGATCGGAGATGACTACAATCTTGCGGTCGGCCAAAAGCGGAGACAAAAGCTCCTGGCTGGCCTCTTGCAGCGATCCGGCCATGCTGTGGTAGACACGCTCATCTTTATTGGATACCAGCCAGGGCTCAATGCTGCGCGACCACCCCTGGTCCATTAAACGGACCTCCGGACCGGAGGGGGCGTTTAGGGTAACCGAGCGGATCTTGCGGAACAGAAGCAGGGTCAAGACGTCCAGTTCAAAAATCTCCCGGCTTTTGTCCAGAATCTGCTGGATGGAGTCACCCAGGCTGGTCTCGGCCGCAGATTGAGTATCCGGCTTTTTTATTTCCGCCCTGGCAGCGGAACTGATATCGTCCAGGGGAGAGAGGTGCACTCTTTGAGTCATCTTAGCACTTTTAGTTCTTGGGGACTAACTCCTCTTGACGCAACCTGCCCAAAATTGGCATTGGGGATGCTTGCGTGTATCTTGGAAAATTGAGGGTGAAAATAGTTCCCTTCCCGCTTTCGCTCTCTGTCTTTATCTCACCTTGGAACCGGCTGACAATGCTTAAGCAAATCGGCAGCCCCAGGCCGGTCCCCTTCTTTCCCTTGGTGGTAAAAAAGGGCTGGAAGATTTTTTCTTTCAATTCCGGGCCCATGCCGATGCCGTCATCTTGGACTTTTATCCAGACCGAGTCTTCGGTCACTCCGCTGCGGATTAAAATCTCCCCTCCCTGGGGCAGGGCGTCCAGCGCGTTTATGATCAGATTCATCAGCACTTCCCTCAATTCGGCCGGGTTGGCCAGGATTTCTCCGGTTCCTTCCAGCTCGGTACTGACCGAGATTTTAATCCCCTCTATGGCGCTCTGGTTCTTCCAGCGGGGGCGGGTCAATTCCACTGAGTCTAAGACCACTTCGTTGACTTTGACCGGCTCCAGTTTGAGCTCGCTGTGGCTCTTGCCGAACTGGCTGATGCGGGTCAAAAGCTGGCTCCCGTCTGTGGCCGCCTTTTCCATGGCTTTCAGATTTTTCAAACAGGTGTCTTTAGAGGGGACTTCGGCCGAGTCCATCTTTTGCAACAAAATTTGAGTCCGGCCCAGGATAGTAGCTAAAAGATTGTTGAAGTCGTGCACCACCCCGGAGGTCATCTCCCCCAAGGTGCGCAAGCGTTCGCTGTCTATCA
>Ga0154806_125_pt1 | contig 15607 bp, 17 predicted proteins | sample Rifle2008BG16ft_FD_105814 | JGI IMG/M metagenome (GOLD analysis project Ga0154806, IMG submission 105814) | candidate division Zixibacteria bacterium RBG_16_50_21
GCTGACAGTAGCATTGGTTCTCACTGGATCTCTGCTTCTGTCCCTGACAACTATTCCAGCTTTGATTGCCACATTTCTTACCCGGGTGACCGTCGAGCGTGAACCACTCCCAGTAATCTGGACCAGAAGAATTTACCGACCGATTTTGGATTGGGCACTACGGCATGGCCGCGTTATCTTGGGGATTTGTGGGCTGCTTTTGTTGGCTGGCGTGTTCATTTTCAGCAGGCTCGGCTCCGAGTTTATACCCAGACTTAGTGAAGGGACGATTGTAATTAACGTGGTGCGCTTGGCAGGGGTATCATTGGAACAATCAGCAGATAACGGTACTCAAATAGAACGGATTCTACTGGAAAAGTTTCCGGACGAAATCGAGCAAGTATGGACCCGCACTGGTACGGCTGAGCTAGCTACAGACCCAATGGGAATTGAACTTTCAGATGTATTTATTACCTTGAAGCCGCGTAAGGCTTGGAAGAAAGCCAAAAATCAGCAAAAGCTGGTAGCTTTGATGGACGCTGAACTGGCTGATCTGCCCGGGATGAATCGAATTTTTACCCAGCCGATCGAGATGCGGGTGAATGAAATGATCGCCGGCATCCGGGCTGATGTTGGCATAAAGATATTTGGAGATGATCTCAGGGTCTTGGAACAGACTGCCGAGCAGATAGCCACTCTGTTGGAAACCATTCCAGGACGCGCTGATGTCTCGGTGGAACAGTTGACCGGCCAGCCTCAATTGCAAATTAAAGTGGATAGAGCACGTCTGGCTCGTTTCGGCCTGGCTTCACAGGAAGTCTTGGCTTATGTCCAAAGTTTTGGAGGCATTCCGGTAGGGGAGGTGTTTGAGGAGCAGCGGCGTTTCGATTTGGCAGTCCGGTTGAATCCTGCCTATAGAGAGGTCCCCGAAGATATCCAGCGAATACCGATAAAATCCGGCGACGGCGCCATTGTGACTTTGGGCCGGGTAACCTTGCCTGCGCTTCTGGAGGGGCCGGCCACCATTACCCGGGAATGGGGCAAACGCAGGATTGTGGTGCAGTGTAATGTGCGAGGAAAGGATGTTGGGTCATTTGTGGATGAATTAAGAGACCGCATAAACAAAGAGATTATCTTGCCGCCAGGATATTTCGTGCGTTATGGAGGTCAGTTCGAGAACCTAGAGAGAGCCCGGGCACGTCTGTTTCTGGTAGTACCAATTACCTTAATTATCATATTCGGATTTCTCTATTGGACTTATAAATCTCTCCGAGACGCCCTGCTGATTTTTACGGGAGTCCCGTTGGCCGTGCTTGGTGGAATAGCTGCACTTGCCATCCGAGGGATGCCTTTTTCTATCTCTGCCAGTGTGGGATTTATAGCCCTCTCTGGGATAGCGGTTCTGAATGGATTAGTACTAGTCTCAAGCATCAAACGTTTGCGTGCCGAAGGGCTGGATTTACGCGAAGCCGTACGAGAAAGTGGCGTTAGCCGTCTCCGGCCAGTTCTAATGACTGCACTGGTGGCGGCTTTGGGATTTGTGCCGATGGCTATTTCTCAAGGAGTTGGTGCTGAAGTTCAGAGGCCACTAGCCACAGTAGTGGTAGGAGGAATTCTCTCATCCACAGCGCTTACTCTCATTGTCCTACCAGTTCTTTACAACATGTTTGGTCGCAAGACAGTATCGGAGGTATGAATGCAATCTGGCCGCGTTAGACTTGTCTTATTAGGGATGGCCCTAATCGCTATTTTATTTCCAATGCCAGGTTTGTTATTGGCTGATACCCTTTCGCTTCAGGAATCAGTCAGTTTAGGAGTTTCCGTGCATCCAACTGTACTCTCTGCCAAAGGAGAGCTGAAAGTCACCAGGGGGGCGGTTTGGAAAAGCCTCAGCCCTCCCAGCCCAGTCGTTCGCATCCAAAACGAATGGATTCCGAAGGGTGCCGGTATTTCCAATTATGGAGAGCAAAGCTCAGGGATTTCACAGATCCTCGACTTTCCTTTAGTGACCTATTTCGGAGTCAAGTCAGCTCATTACACCAAACAATCGGCCTACTCTGCTTATCAGGTTGCAATTGCGCAGGCTACCGCAGAAATCACTATAGCCTACTTGGAAGTATGGCTTGTTCAACGTAGAGCATTGATCGCTGAATCTTTGCATTTGGCTATTGAACGCTTAGCAACGAGCGCCGAAGTCAAGTATGAGGTGGGGGAGGGAACGAGTATAGAGCGTGACCGCCTAAAGGCCCAAGCCGAACAGTCCAACCGAAGCCTGCGGCAGGCAGTTCTGGATCTCACCTTAGCTAAAATCCAACTAGGGCAGTTAATCGGACGTAAACCAGACACCAGCTTTCAGGTTTTAGACCCGGGGTCGATTGACTCTACAATTCCGAATGCTTTGGAGATGGGTTCAAGCACCTTCATAATTCACGGGGCAGAATCGGCTCTCAGGTCAGTCCGAGCGCAGCAGAATGTTGCACGTCTCTCTTGGCTGCCACAGATTGAATTAGAGTTATTTAGACAGAGAGATGAACTTGGAGGTCGCTTTTGGGGAGGTGCCATCGGACTGTCTGTTCCACTTTGGTTCACCTTAGGTGGAACGGGAAATCTAATGAGTGCAGCCGGGTCGGTAGAAAAGGCAAGGGCCGACTTGGAGCAAGTTAAGCGCAAGTGGAACCTGGAGTGGGTAGAGGCGATTCGGTCTTTTGAAATTGCCAAATTCAGGGTAAAAAGTCTTGAGGAATTAGGATTACCTGCCTCCAGACGGGCCTACGACGCCTCGGTTAAAGCCTATGAGGTGGGAGAGCTTGGAGTGACTGACCTTCTAGCAAGCTTCTTGGAAAAACAAACCTCTGAATTGGATTATCTAGATGCGCAGAGAGAGTTATGGTCGTGGCGAACTAGAATAGATATACTAAGTGCGGCTCAAACTTCAAGATGACCGCCCTGGTGGCGGCTTTAGGATTTCTGCCCATGGCCATTTCCCAGGAAGTGGGAGCTGAAGTCCAGCGCCCTTTGGCTACTGTAGTAATAGGGGGAATTGTTTCCTCCACTTTTCTTACCCTGATCGTCTTGCCGGTTCTGTATGTCATGTTCGGACGCAAGACAGTATCAGAGGTATGAGTGCAAGAAACTGCTGAAGAGAATTAATCTAAGGGTAGGCCCATTATTCGACAGCAGATATCGGGGCTGACTTCGGGTAAATCTCTTTTCTCATTTGCTCTAGGGTGTAACCCTCTTTCCGCACTCTCAAGTCGAAATAGAGCAAGAGGACTACTATAAACCCCACCGGGCCAAGTATTATTGAGACAACCGGCAGCACCAAGTATGGAGCCAAGAAAAGCAATGGCAAGAATAGCAAGCCTATGACCAAGAGGATTAAAAACGATAGAAACAGAATTCCGACTGCCCTCCACCAGTTGCCTTTCACCAAGTTCGAGCTAGTTTTGAGCGCCTGTGCTGGCGATGTCCCCTGCAATGCAACCGCCGGAGAGTTAAAGAGCCATGCCACAATAAAGTAGATAGCCAGCGGGATGCATATTATGGTAACCGATAGGAACAGTACTGCTAAGAAGGCTAGAAGTTCGGTACCCAGAAGTGGGAAGTATTTCTTGAAGGCGAAATCATAGGCGTCTACTATATCTACTTGTGCCTCCAAATAATGTCCAGCCACTGCTCTAATCATCCCGCCTATCTCAATAGGAAATAGTAACATACTCGATGTCATAGCCAGGAAACTCTTCAACAGAGAACTCAACAGGTCGGTCTCTTCGGCACCACAGTTGTACCAATGACCCACGTTCAAAATTGACTCTATTAAATAATACAGGAGAAGCGGCAGGGCTATGATGGTGATAAGCTTTAGAAAATGCTTTCTGTAAATCGAGAAAGCCTCACCGATTATATCTTCGAATTTCTTCGGAACTAACTGCCCCTCAAGTGCTGCTGGCATATTTAGAGTGATTTTAGGGCCTTAAACCTCCGGGCGGGCGAGCCTCACTCATTTTGTTTTGCAAAACAAGCGGGAAACGGGACTCGAACCCGCGACATTCACCTTGGCAAGGTGACGCTCTACCAACTGAGCTATTCCCGCGTCTGGCTGGAAATATATTTTAGGCTTCGGCTCTGTCAAGCCTGAATTTACTACTCTGCTACCCGGGAATCAAACACATAGGTGTCACACTGTTACCCGTAATTCAGTAGACCCAGGTTGTTCTCAACCTGGGTTATAAGGAGCAGGCTTGCCCACCTTGGGACAAGGTGGGTCTACTCTTCGGAGCGGGAACCAAACAGCCAGCCCGCTAATGAGAGCAAAAAGAAGATGAAAAAAAAAGTGAGGGAGAGGATTTCGTTGAAGCCGAAGCGGTAGATGATGTAAAAAAGCCCCAGTAAAGAGAGCACAGTCTGGATTTTGAAGATTCTCATAGGATTGCCCTGATAATCGCTTATGGACTTACGGCAGTCAACCGAAAAAAAGTTACTTTTTAAACCACCAACCCCAGATAAGCGGACCCAATAAGACTGACAACAGCACCACACTCCACAATCTCCCTTTCAAGAGATTGTAATCCGACAGAAGCTTTTCCCAGGAATGTCCCATCACATAATGCCCGAACCCGAATTCAAAGGCTATGGTCAATCCCAGCCAGATCAGCCCTATAATCAAAAGTTGGTGAGCAGCGAAATTCTTGAGCTTCAGATAAAAGTAAATTACGGTTTGAATCAAAGCGATTCCGGTAATACAACTGATCACATGTGCCGTCTGGAGGCTGACAAATTTCTGGAAAATGACTACCCGGATAGTCCCGTTGATGACTGCCAGAACCGACATCGCCAGCCAGATTAAAAAGATCTGCAATAGATTCATTTAGTTTCTGTCAGGCGGGTTGTGATCCAGGTTGTAATCTCAGCCAAAGAGGGGATTCTCCCCGCACATTTAAGCTCTCCGTCAATAGCCAGTCCGGGTGTAAACATTACCCCTCTTTTGGCGAACGCCTTTACGTCCTGCACCTTGACAATTTCTGCCTCCAGGCCCAGAGATTTGAGCGCCAGCTGGGCATTCTTTTCAGTTTCCTTGCAGCGCACGCATCCGGGACCAAAAATTTCGATTTTCATTGTTCCTCCTTTAAGTTAGCTGTACATAATTAGATTATTTCAAGAGTGTAAGAAAGCACATAATAAATTCCCACTAAGACGAATACTACTCCGGTTGCCTTCCTGGTATAGTTTTCTATTTTGGCCACCTTTTCATAAGCCTTGGTTAAATAACTTGACCCTGCTGCCACAATTGCAGCAAATACGAGAACTGGCACTCCAGTTCCAACACCATAAACAGCTGGCAGCAACAGACTTGATTTCGATGCAATGGTGAGGGGCACTAGACTGCCGAAAAACAGGGCCGCCGAAACCGGACAAAATGCCAGAGCAAACAGCATCCCCAATAAAAACGATCCGCTCAAGCCAAAGCGAACTACCCGCTTCTGCAGATTCTGCGGTACGCCCCATCCGCCAAATTTGAGTTTCAAGAATCCCAAAAGGTAGACTCCCACCAAAATGAGCAGGAATCCGAGGAATTGATTGATATAACGCTGCAGGAAATTGGAGAACCAGGGGATATTGACTGCCGTCTCGGCAATCAGGAATCCTATTATAATGTAAGTCAGGCTCCGGCCAAGTGTATAGAGGATTCCTGATGCCAAAACTAAACTCTTAAAAGTGACTTTGTAGGAGACATAGGAGACCGCTGCAATATTGGCTGCCAAAGGGCAGGGGCTGATAGAAGTCAGAATCCCCAGCCAGAGTGCAGTACCCACAGGGAGCAAAGATTCGGTCAACTTTTCTCCTCCAAAAATCTGGCTACCTGTTTTTGGACATAGTCATAGAACTTTTCTACATCTCTGACCAACAGCCAGACCTGTTGCAGGTTTTCCCACTTCTCTTGTTTGCCATTTCTGAATCTTACCAGAATCAGGGAGCTGGAATAGAGCTGGTATTCTTTTATGAAATGCTGGTTTTCCTTTTCTTCCATGTTGAGCGGCTGAAACTTCAGCCGGCCTGAGGCTATTTCTTTGGAAAAATTGCGCTGGATGGCATCTCTGGCATTGCGCTCGATGGCCAGGCAGGTACGGCAGCGGTGGGTGTTATGGAAATAATAGGCGATTACGGTTGTGCTGGAGGAAGTATCTGGGGGAGATTTTGATTTTTCCATTAGCTCTTGTTTCTTTTGGGAGGCCTTGACTGCCAAGCTTTCCGCAGGAGGAGAGGGTTGGCTGGATGAAATTTTATCCTGCGATTGAAGGGCCCGGTTCTCCTCAACTTGACTACCTGCAAACCCGGCGCTGGTCAAAAGAATCAGCTGGACAAGAATTGCGGTGAACACCTTCAGTGGGGAATCGTACTTCATACTCATGGCTTACACTCCTTCTCTAGAACTTCCGCTACAAACTTCTAGTTACTGCCTCAATATACGAAATTTCCGAAAAACCAGCCTACTAATGTTCCCAAAATTATGATGGTGATAACATACACGGCCGCTTTCTTGATTCCGAATACTCGGCCTATCGCCAGCCAGTTGGGCAGGCTTAAACCCGGGCCGGTCAGAAGCAACGCCAAGGCCGGGCCTTTGCCCATACCTAATTTCATCAACGTGTCCACAAATGGCGCCTCGGTCATGGTGGCAAAATAACTGATACTTCCAATCATGGTTGCCAGAAACGAAGCCAAAAGTCCGGAGCCTCCCAGCCAGTTTTGGATGAATGTTTCCGGCAGAAGCCTTCCGATTACCCCCACTAAAAATACTCCTCCCAGCAAAAGGGGAAAGATGATCCGCACAAACCACCAGCTCTCTTTCAACCAAGCCGTAATTTCTTTCCTGGTTTTGACCCTAAAAGCGTAGCCGAAAGTTATGATCGTCCCGATTCCCCACACTAAAACCTTCTCCCAGTAAGGGCCTTTCTGAACAAGATAATTGGGGGCCAAAAGTGTGATTACCAGCAGCGAAATAAGAACTAGGCTCTTCAATTCCATCACCCGGTTGGAAGTCGCTGCCGGGAGAGCCATCTCTCTTTTCTTTTCCTCTTTTCTGAAAGTCAGAGTCATCACCCAGCCCACCACCAATGCCATCAACAGGGCGGCTACGATTCGGGTGAGGACCATTTCTTTTCCCAGAATCGAACCGGTGTAAACTAAGGCCAGAATGTTCGCCGCCGGAGCGACCCAGAGTAAAATGAACGCTGCCCCGACACTTGAACCTGAGTAGTAGATTCCGCTGGCAACCGGGATGACAGTGCAGGAGCAGGCGGCAATGAAAAAACTGCCTATTGAGGCTAGGGAGAAGGCCTTTAACTTACCAGCGGCATGCCCTAAATGGGCGATTATTACTTCCTTGGAGACGAAGGAGACCATCGCCCCGGCCAATAGAAAAGCAGGGACTAAACAAGTGAGAACGTGAACGGCAATGTACTCTTCCACAGACTTCAGCCCGGCTAATACCAGTTCTCCAAACATTGCTACTTTCTTGCTTTAGACAACTTCTTTCTTCGTTTTCTCTTTAGCTCCGGCAATCTGGTTCCCTGAATGAAGTACATCTCACCCTTTGCCAGCTTGCATTTCAGCCTGATCAGGTCACCTGCCAACAGGGGAGAGGCTACGAAACTCTTCCTTAAGGCTATCAGCAGGACTTTTTGGGACTGCCTAAGCCTCGGCTCCAGGCTGTAAAACATCCTGGTTCCGTCCCTTCTGTCTCTTATCAGCCCGGAGTTCTTCAGATAGGCCAAATGCCGGGAAATTTTGGGCTGAGACTCTCTCAAAATACCCTGCAATTCGCACACGCAGGACTCCCCGTACAAAAGCAGGTTCACAATCCTGGTCCGGCTCGGGTCAGAGAGTGCCTTAAAAACCGTGCTCAAAGTTCTCATTCTATCTTTCTATACGCATTAACATATATATGTCTTAGCATATATTTGTCAAGAGTATTTATAGCCGCTACCCTCCCCTTGAGGGAGGGCAGGGTGGGGTAAGTTGCTTCCTCCCCTGTAGGGGAGGATAAAAGGAGGGGTGAGGACCGCGTTGTTAGCAGCTCGTTATGCCATACCTTGGACTTTCACTGAGGCAGCTCGTAGTTCGACACAAGCTAGACAACAATTCATTTGCGTGACCTCTTCCTGATTTCTTCTAAATCAATATCCAAAAAGCTGTCAGAAGAAACCCCCACGAACTTACCTTTGGCCTGTTCTCCCTTCTCTTTAAATGCTGCGTCGACCTCCAGTGTAAGTTCAGGTTTCAGCATCTTCAGATTTGGAACCGGCCCCTCCAAGGGAACTAGAAACTTGTCAATCTGAGTCATCACCTCATTGTAGGGCATGAAGCACTTCAATTCACTATCTTCCTCGCCATTATCACCGGTAGTTGGACGAACAATCCAAATAATGTCGCACCGGGGAAATACCATTGCTATCGGCACCGTCCAGATAACTGCAGTAACCGGTTTCCTGCTGTATTTCTTTCTCAGTATTAATAATTCTGGTACGAAGATATCTCGTATTCCTATCAACTCTACAATCTTTTTCCTATTGAACATATACTTCCACCAGAAAATTGACTTGGCCTTCGGCATACGGTACTATGATAATCTGAGTTCTTTATCTTTAGCCACTTTCCGTATTGCAGCATGATTGTGACGATCCCAACTGGCTGACAATTCCTCTGCCTTTGCGTCTTTGGGTTTTTTGTCATTCCCGAAATAATAATCCTGGGGATCTATGACCAATAACCCGAACTTCTTGCTTACAGATTCTACAACAAGCATTGCCTCCATGCCAAAAAAAGAAGGGCGAATATAATTGATGTTGAAAGTTAGATTTGCGAAAGTAAATCCCGGCGGGATTAAATCTTTCAACTCTACATAATCTTCTTCGGTATCATGGTCATACGAGAAATACACGCCCGTATCTTCGTTCTCGTACCAGGCTTGAAATCCTGCCTCGCGTTCAGCCTCAATTCTGACATTGGGAACTGATTTGAAATAATTAAGCAACTCGGATGCCGAAGGGACAGTACCGTCATTTCGACAGAAATACAGATCGAAACTCATATTTACCTAACACCCGTTACCGGTCTTATCAGCCCGACTACTTAACTCTTCTTCACCAGCCGGTACAGCTCCACGTACTTCTGGGCCGCCTTCTCCCAGGAAAAATCCTGTTTCATCCCCTCTTTTTGCAGCTTCTCCCAGACCGGCTTATCTTTGTACAATTCCAGAGCCCGGTCCAGCGCCTCCATAAACTCAAAAGAATAGTAGCCCTCGAAGACAATTCCCGTACCGGCACCATTCTTGTAATCTTCGACCGTATCGGTCAGTCCTCCGGTTTTCCTGACTATCGGCACCGTGCCATATTTGAAACTGTAGAGCTGATTTAATCCGCAGGGCTCAAACTTGGAGGGCATTAAGTAAATGTCCGAGCCGGCTTCAATCAAATGGGCCAGCTTTTCATCAAAGGCGACAAAAACCTTGACCCGGTCGGGATACTTCTTCTCTAATTCCCGGAAAGCGTGCTCATATTTAGCATCCCCCTTGCCGAGAACTACCAGGACAACCTCTTTATGAAGAAGCTCAGGAGCTACGTCCAGAATCAAATCCATCCCCTTCTGCTCCACCATCCTGGTCACCACCCCCAGAGCCGGCCAATTCAATTTCTGGGCGGCAAAGCCACACTGCTCCAAAAGCGCCTGTTTGTTTTTCCTCTTGGCCGCAAAATCTGTTTCAGCATACTGGTGAGGGATGTATTTATCCGTAGAGGGAGACCACTCCTCGTAATCCGCCCCGTTCAAGATCCCGTACAGGTCGTTATTCCGCAGCCGCAGAGCCTCTTCCAGACCGTAGCCGATTTCCGCCGAAGCCTGGATTTCGACCGCATAATTCTCGGAGACGGTGGAGAGGATGTCGGCCGATAGAATTCCCGCTTTCAGGAAACTGATCTTGTTGTGAAAATCAAACAGCGGCAATACGTCCTGGGGCAGGCGCAATTTGGCAAAAGCAGACCTGGGGAAGATCCCCTGCAGAGCCAGATTGTTGATGGAGAGCAGGCTGGGGATATTTTGGTAGAATAAATCCTCAGAGTATATGTTTTTCAAATAGACCGGGATCAAAGCCGCCTGCCAGTCATTGCATTGAATCACATCCGGCTTTAGACCTAACATTTTCAGGTACTCTAAAACCGCCCGGTTGAAAAGTATGAATCTTTCGTCATTGTCCGGATAGGGAAGGCCGGTATTGTGGTCCCGGGTAATCTCCGGCCGGTCAAAATACTTTGGGCAATCGATTAAAAAGACTTCGGCCGGGTGGCCTGGAACCGTGGTTACCTTCAGGCCGGCTTCTACGCTTTTTTCCCCCACCGGAATCTGCACCGGCTTTAAGCCGGAATTCTTGATCTGTCCATTCTTCTGGGCAACTCGGTACAGAGGGAGAAAGACCTTGACCTGATGGCCAAGTTTACACAGCGATTTTGACAGGGCGGAGGTGACATCAGCCAGCCCTCCGGTCTTGGCTAAAGGATAGAATTCCGGGGAGACTATGACAATGGAAAGCGAATCTGAACTCATGGGTTATCTACCTCCCGCTTGAGATTGAACCTGATTTTGGCTCCAAAAAGGTGAGTCATCTCTCAGGGTTCAATATAGGCAAAGCCACCCGGTCGGCAAGGAAAAAGTATTGGCTGGTCTGGAACAGGTGCGGCTTGAGCGCAACCCGCCTAACTCTATAACAGGCCAAGCATTAGGTCGATTTTGAGCCTTGGGGAGGGGGGAGTAAAGGTCCTATATTATAGAGGGACAACATTGCCGGATAAACCCAAAGGGGACCTAGCATCACAAAAGAACCGGATGGTCAACCAGGGCCATAAATTGAAAGGAGTACTTCAAGATGCAGGGGTGGATTAAGCTACCCAGAGAATTAGTTTTGGAACCGATTTTTGATACTGACCAGCCCTATTGCCAAATCGCAGCCTATCTGGATCTTTTACTTCTGGCCTCCCATTTACCCCACCAACTCAAATTCGGGAGCCGCTGTCTGCAAGTCGCTGAAGGAGAAATAATTACCTCTCTGGAAAGACTGGCCAGAAGATGGAACTGGACCAAAAACCGGGTCAAGAGGTATCTTTTGGTCCTGCAGGGGATGAGATTGGTGGACTTTCAGACGCAACGTTTTCTGACCCGGGTAAGACTGTGTAAATGGCCGGCTTACCAGAGAGGACAGGTGGTTGACCTAACTGCGGTCGTACCCTTGCCTGTCCCTCAGAGCGCTCCGAAGACGCAACGAGCGCGCACCGAGCATGTTACAGCTGCGCCCACAATCAATAATGATAAGAAGGATGTTAATGATGAGAATGAAAAGAAAAACAGTGAAAGTCAAAATTTAAACTTTGTAAGAGCAAAGAAAAGCTATGAAGAATTAACCGAAGCAGAAAAAGAGTTAGCCCAAGAGTGCGCCAGATTCTATGAGCAGACCTTCAATAGCGAGATCGACTTCAATAAGCTGGCCATCTTGGTCTACGGTTCAGAGGAAGATAAACAAGTATGCGGTTTCGGAGACTGGCAGACTCTGAGAAAGGCGTTGGGGTGTCTGTCCAGGGAACAGTTGACCTACAAGGTTCTGCATCTCTATTACTACATCTGGGGTTTATCTCGCGAAAAGGAGTATGTGGAGAAGATGAAGAAATTAGTGGAAGAAACAAGTATCTGCCCCTCTCCACCTCTCCCCTGAAAGGGGAGAGTGTCCTGTTCCCTCTCCTGTAAGGGGAGGGATAGGGAGGGGTCAGTTGTTTTCTCCTTCAAAAGAGGAGAATTAAGAGGCGCTTTCGGGGTTGCCTAAATCAATTCATTGACTAATATGCTCAACATGTCCGTCAAAATCTTAGTCATCGACGACGAAACCATCATCCGGGACCTGCTCAAAGAATTTCTCTCAGATTTAGGTTTTCAGGTTCTTCTGGCCGAAGATGGCAAAAAGGGAATCCAGCTCGGCTCTGACTGCAACATAAAGTTAGCCCTAGTCGATTTGAAGTTGCCCGACCTAGAAGGCATACAGGTCGTAAAGAAAATCAGGGAGAAGAATCCCCGGCTTAGGTTCATACTCTTAACCGGATACCCTACCCCTCAGGCCAGAAAACAGGCAGAACAGCTGGGCACCAGTGGCTTTCTCACCAAGCCCTTCAAGTTGCCGGAATTACAGAGCCTGATTCAAAAAGCGCTAAAGGGAAGCTAAATCCCTTCCGAAGGTTTAATGTGAAGTGATAAACCTCACCCCATCCCTCCCCTGCCAGGAGAGGGAGCAGTTACCCTCTCCTGGCAAGGGAGGGGTTTTTACTTAAGACCGTGATGGAGTCAGACCTTCAAGAACACAAGACATTCTAATATGACCGAAGAGCTCTATCCCAAAGTTACCGAACAGCCCGAAACCCTCCTGACCAGATACAAGCGGGTTTCAGCTATGTACAAGACCGTTCTGGACCTCACCTCCAAAATCCTGTATGAAATGGAGAATAACGGCTCGGAGAGGCTGATCGACGCTTTGATCGAAGAGAAACTGCGGGTGGCGGATAGAATCAAGCTGGAGACCGAGGATTTGCACCTCAACCCCAACAGCCCCAAAGAAGCGGTCAATTCCTCCACCATCCGGGAAGTCAAGGAAATCCTCTCCGACATTCAGCTTATGGTGGCTGAACTCTTCGAGAGGGAAGAGAAAATCAGCATCCTTTTGAAGAAGAAGAAAAGGTATACCCGGCCAGATCAGTCCCCACACTGAAGTCCTTACCTGCCTTAAACCTCGATTAGTATTAGCTATCATTACTGGTAACTCTCTGTGCGTCAAGAAGTTACTTGACATCCTTCCGTTCCTGACTTAAGTTGTAAGAAGTGGAGTAGGAGGTTCCCGGTGTTCTCCGCCAACCGGATTCCCCAGCGTGGAGGTTCTTTAATATTTTAATCAGGACTGAAAGGAGGCGAATTGATCAAATCACTAATGCTCTTTTTCAACTCATATAGCGAACCCCAAAAATCCTTCACCTATAACATTGATTATGGTTAGGAGGTGAGTCAATGACTCACAAAGTTATTCACCCTTTTTCTTTTCCAGCACTGCTGGCAATAACCCTGGCGGTGCTTTTTTTATTTTTGCCTGAGCTGGTTTGGCCGTCTACGGATGACAAAATCTCAGCTCCCACAATAAGTTCTTCCCTGCACCAATGTCATGTTGACCTAAATGGTTCTCCCGTCCCCTGTATGCCGCCCCCCCCATTGCCAATCATAATGTACGAATACAATGATCCTGCCCTGACCGGGATTTGCGGACCTCCCACTTATCCTTTCCAGGTGGATGGAATCTGGATTGAACTTTGCAACCCTAATCCAGTTCCGGTCAACGTAATTGCGGTTCCTCAAGTATACAATCTGGGTGTAATAGAGCCCAGTTTCTGTCCGCAGCCCGGAGCTTTGCTCTGCTCCGGCCCGGAAACAGCCATTCCCATCCCTCCTTTGACTCACTGCATGCAATTCTATATTCCTTTGGGAGACATTTGCTGTGTCACCGGTCCTTATTTTGCTGGGGTCAATCTCCTGGGTTCAGATGAGTCTTTCAACCTTTGCACCGATGAGTTTTGCGACACCTGTAAAAGCTACTACTCTGATCTAGTGAACCCGCCGGTGGACATCTGCAAGACCGGGCTTATGCCCGGCAACTGGCGCCTGGGCTCAGACGGGCGCACTTTTGGGCAGAACCAGTGCCCTCGGGATCACTTCAAGGCCTGGAGGATCAACCCGCTGCCTATTGAGGTAATGGTTACGGTTGAAGACCAGTTCATGAAAGATGACCTGAGTCTTTATCTGATAGATTTCCTCTCTAATCCGGCTGTAAAGGATACCTTCGGCATCCCGAAACCGGATGACCATCTGACCTGGTATCGGGCAGCAGGCAGAGACACGTTTTTCAAGGTAGAGTATGTCAATCAATTCGAGTCCACCACCGTCCTGATAGATTCAGCCGCTTACCTCTTGGTTCCCGCCCAAAAACTTCCCCACGACCCCCCCCTGGGCCTGGATCACTATAAGTGTTACCGGGTTATTGACCCCAAGCCGATAGAGCGAGAGGTCCTGCTGCAAGATCAGTTCGACTTTGCTCCCGAACGGGTAGCTTATCTGACCTCACGCTATTTCTGCGCTCCCTGCATGAAGAATGCCGAGCCGCGATTTGACACTCTGACTCATTATCTGGCCTACCAATTCCAACCTCAACCTAAAACCGTGGAGCCCAGGATCGCTCTGGATCAGTTTGGCCTGCATGAAATGTTTTTCCAGTGGAGCGAAATGTTACTGGTGCCGACTAAGAAACTATCCGTGCCTTTCCCTGACACCTGCTGGTACTACAAGAAGGGGTATCCGGACTACGCTCCCTTTGGGGTGCCGGACTTTGACCAGAAACAAGACGCCTGGGTGAATTCTATATTCCAGTGGAACTACTGCGGGCCTACAGCGGCAGCCAACTGCCTGTGGTGGTTTGATTCCAAGTTCGATTCCTTATCCCCGACTCCTCCTCCGGGAGTGTACGACAAATATCCTTTGGTCAAGTGGATGAACACCATGCCGCCGGTTCTGGACGACCACGATACTCTCAATGTCATCCCCCTGGTTGACTCTCTGGCCAAGTGCATGCAGACCGGAGAACAAGGAACTGATGTCTTTGTGATGGAATCCTGCCTGGTCAAATGGCTCAAGGCGGTCAACCTGCACGACGATTACGTGGAGAGCACTTTCTTCCGCCCGGAATTTGACAAAGTGGAAAAAGAGATCGAGCGCAGCCAGAATGTCATTCTGCTTTTGGGATTCTACGACTCAAACTGCAACAGAATGGGCGGCCACTATGTCACTGCCGCCGGAGTCTGCTCTGATAAATGGCAGATTGCCATTTCAGACCCCTACTTCGACAAACATGAAGGGAATCCACCCGGACCTCCGACCCATGGGTCGAGCGCACACAATGATGCGGCTTTAATTTCCGGCCCCCACGGCACCAATACCCACGACATCTATCAAGCCGCACCGCTGATGCCCAACGACCCCTGTCTGGCCTGCGGGGCCTGGGAACTGGTTGATTATCCGGACAGCTTCATCTATGTCCTCAACTTTGAATGGCAAAATGATAACCCCTTCTGCCCGAATCAGGGATACCTGGGCGGTCCATTGCGCACCATCGTGGAATTCGCGGTGGACATCTCGCCGGAGAGCTGCATCGCCCTCCCCGGAGATGCCAACTCCAGTAACACTATCACCCTGGGTGACGCTATCGCCATCGTTAATTACATCTTCAACAAGCCGGGCTGGCCCCCCTGTCCTTCTGCCAGCAACATGTGCTGGCTGTCTGATCTGCTCTGCCGGGGAGATGTTAACGGAGACGGCCTGGTTACTTTAGGAGACGTGATTTACCTGGTAAATTACATCTTCAACAAGCCGGGCGGACCCTGGTACCCGATTCCAAACGGCAAGTGCTGTCTGAAACTGCCTGACTGGCCTTTGAGACACTAATCCTGATACTCCTCCTACAGGAGGCACGGAAGTTCTCCGTGCCTCTTTTTTCTGTCAC